>Ga0307509_10002958_pt1 | contig 26655 bp, 30 predicted proteins | sample 10_EM_MG_FD_202245 | JGI IMG/M metagenome (GOLD analysis project Ga0307509, IMG submission 202245) | Populus trichocarpa ectomycorrhiza microbial communities from riparian zone in the Pacific Northwest, United States - 10_EM | ecosystem: Host-associated > Plants > Roots > Unclassified | place... | reverse complement strand
CAAACAGTGTTCGCACTTTGTTCTGACGAACTGAATTCTTAGAAAGATACTTCTTTACTAGAGAAGTCAAAGTAGCGTGAACATTAGTATAAATAGTAGGGCTCTCCCCGATGGTTGAGAATATCATGAAGCAACGGAGAAGAGACCTTAACAATATTATAAGTTATTACGATATTCTTCTATTACTTTATCGAACAATTCTTTTTGAGCCTTCCGGACCTATATTCCGTTGTCTCGAATATCCTCGGCCTAGTTAGCCTGGAATCCTACCGTGTTAGCTACCCCGTAACATCATCATTATTGGAATACTCTGCTGTTCTCTCAGCACGCTTTCCCTCCTCCTGGGAAACTTTGGCCCCCAACTCAGTATTGATCCGCGTAATGATTAAACCCTGAAAGCGCTCTCCGGTATTCTGCCATGTCTGTGTCTGACGTTCCAGCAGGCCTGCCTTTCTATTAGCTTACTTATCACCCGTCTCGAGTCTGCGCGGTTTATCTTACCTCTGGCATTAGAACACGTGAAAACCACTTTATCGATAAAGATTCCAGTCTGCCAGTATTGCAGCGAAAGGCACAGCATGGCCGCAGTCAGACAGATAAACGGACCGTCAATCTTACGCAGGAATCTCGCATCTGTTATGCCTCTCCTTTTAGGACTAGAATAAAATTGGGTAAAAATCACGCTTGGAATCTGTGGCGCTAGGAATCTAAGAGAAACTGCCTGTCGGCCCTATTGGATAGATTTTGTAGCTGGGGTCAGAGACAATCGTGAAAATTGTTGCCTATACCTCATATTTGTCCGGTGGGCAAAGGAATCTGTCTTCCTCTAGTAGGTATGCCACCCTTCGTGCACACCCTGTAGTATCTTCCATATCTAGCTTATAGTGTGCAGTTATACACCCCTTTGCAGTATGCAAATACTCTGATCAGCATCCGCTATGCTTTGTCCGAACCTGCAAAAAGCCAGGCCGCCAGCCGTACTATTTCGTCTGGCAGATCAGATATAAGATACTGAGTAAGGCTAACATACCTGATCATTGGAGGCCAGGGCCGCATAGGCAAAGTTTGGAAAGCTCAGCTCTCTCCGGGCATCCTTCCAACACCTGCGGACTGCTTTGGTTATGGCAATTGCATCTGGAAATGGATTTACGAATATTGTCCACTCCCACATCAGGTCACGGGCTTTGAGCACAATGCTACGCTCAAGTCCTGTGGCCATATTTCTTTGGCTGCTGGTGTGCTGTTAACCCACGCCATCCTATTCGGGCTTTGTTGGACCTGGTTGCTTGGAGTTATTGCTGGTGTCTGTAGCAGACCCAAGGCGGTGGGCGGGCAAGAGGGCATCGCAGGTGTGAAACGTTTTTGGCTAACACGTACTGGGACAGGTGGTCTCTGTCTGCGGTAATCAATTCCCTGGCCGGAACTCTGGGTATGCCCGGGAGTGACTGTAAGTATGGAAGGTTGTGGTTCACGAAACCCATACCGAATTGATCTTTGTGCCCCCCCAAACCCGATTATAAATTCTCATTCTCCTCCCCCTGTTCTAACTCTTTCTCCTCCTCCTCCTCCTCCTTCTCCTTCTCTTCCTCAACCTCATCCACCTCAGTCTCCTCACTCTGGCCATTGTAATCCTCATACTCCCCATCTTGTGAGTCAATGCTGTCATCCGGTAACGGCCGCCCGCTGTCTACAAGAATAGGTTCTAGTACCACAAGTCGTGATGAGGCTAGCACTAGGCCGGTACCTCTACTTTCTGTGGACCCCGACTGACGAGATGCAAGTGGGGTTGGGATGATGGTTAACCTGTCTCTGGATCTGGATCTTTAGACACGTCCGCTGCACACCTCCTTTTGTATTTGCCTGCCCTGCCTCGACGGACATGTTCGGTCCGCCATAACCCGCCGTTGTTGTTGTGACATGTTGTGTAGGTATATAGTGATAGAATAGAATTGGAGTGATTGGAAAATGCGTATTAGTAGGTGATATGGGGTTTCAACCTAGAGGATGAAAAGTAGTCTGAACGCCTGGTTTAAGAGCCAGGGCAGTTCACCGCTTGTGACTGGCTTTCATGTTCGATAACTGGGGGAGAAGTCTACGGGACTGAATTGCCACCTGTTATTGGAATTTGCACCCGAGATAGCAGCCTTCCACCTGGGCGTGCACTGTATCACAATACGAATGTTATATATTTAAGGTTCAAGATGGTGAGGAACTTGAAGGTTGTTTCTTAGAATGCGTGGACCAATCTAGTTTGAGTAGGTCCGCTCAGGATATTGTAACAAATGAGGTTAAGCTAGTGCTCGGAGCGCAGAACACTAATATCAGAAGCAACACAGTGCTTCACAGGTTTGTCAAATTAGGTATAGGACGCAAAAAGATAAGCAACGGGACAACTCCGAACCAAAAACACATGAGGGAGAATTGGTTTGCAAAGCTTCCAGCGCAAGCATCTCAAGCCAGAAAGGAAAACAAGCCACAAACAAAAACAAAAACAGAAATTTCGACCAAAACAAAAATAAAGCACTCTGAAAAACAAAATTCAAGATGCAAAGAACGAATGTCTAAAGTGTAAAGAAAAAGCACCAGTGTCCGCTCTCAACAAGTAGTGTCTGCAGACATCATTGGATATGGACAAACCCGGCTGGCCATACGCAAGTTGGCTAATTGAGAAGAGAAAGGTGCGGTGAGAAGAGCATGCAGATGGCTAGTAATAGTGGAAAAGCTAAACTCCAAATGATAAATACAAAAAAGCAAGTGTCGATGCTCAGTCCGACTAGGATCCACAGATGAGGGCGCGCCGGCCTACCTGCAGAAAGCTAATCTGAAATGGAGAAAGACTAGGAAGGACAGGCACAATCCGCCCAACACCATAAGGGAAAATGAACACCACAAAAAAGAAAAGTCCAAGTATCCACATCCGCATCCCTCAGCTAGTATCGGTAGACTACTTCAAACGGGCCTACACCTCCTGCTTATATTAGTTATTTGGAGCAAGGATTGGCTAGCCTTGTTGGTAAAGGTTAAGCGACAACAGAAACAGACCGGAGAGGGCTCAAAATATGTGTTTCAGCTGGCGCAGCTGGAAAGCCTGCTGCCAACATAGTAGATGGAAAACCTGGTAGTTGTAACCGCAACTTACTGGGGGTAGAGGATAGACTGCGACTCTCGTTGGCCAGAGGGAGGGTGGCGGGGTTGGATACTTGTACGGCCTCTGGTAATAGTATGTCCACATGAACATATTCGGACCGCAGATCACTAGGGTAAGGGTCCCTCTCGGGCGTACTGACTTGTGTCTCCTCCGACGTGTCTACATCCTGCCTGGCTCCAGAGGCCAGCATCACAAGATGCGGGGCTGATGCTTCCACAAGGGTCTGCTCAGAGGCCTAAGCCACGAGATCGTCACTGAGATTGGAAGCGAATGGAGGAGGCCTATTGGGTGGACTAAGCCTCACGGTAGATAGTGGACTTTGGTTGGCCTCCCGATGGGGTCTTTCCTGTTCAACCCTGATTGTGGGGTGAATTGTGGGCACAGTGCGGACGATCTTTCTCGGGGGTTCCACAGAGTTGTCCAGACGGTTTGGCACATCAGATTCAGCTATTACTGTTCGGTCACGCTTGCCGTTGTTATTGACTGTACTGGTAGCTAGTTCAGAGACTTGCTTGATATTAGTCTCCCTTCTGGTTTGTTGGCTAGGCCGCAAGGCACGGTGGTTTAAGTTAGCAAGAGGGTAAGAAGATTCCTTACTATGAGATGGCATGGAATTGGGAGGTGAGGCCCGCATCGCAGCCCTGGCCGGATCGGCGCTGACAACAGAAAAACAATCGTCATCAGATACTGGTTCGTCGACGTCTGCCAGACCTCTGCACTGCACCATTCTAGTCTTTTTCATGCTGTTCGTCTTGGTCGACCTAGTGCTACACTTTGCGGCCGCTGCGGATGACTCTGGGTTCATGCTGTCTTCTGAGCTATCATCATCGCTACTCTGTAACTTGTCAGGGGAAGGACCTCTATTATTTCGACGTGAGAAAGATAAGCTGGCGGGAGAAGGAGTCTCGGCTTCATCCGCAGTCTGACGATGGCCATAGAAAGGCAGATCCATTGGTTCGTTCCGCATATTCGTTGACCACCAAATGCCGACATCCCGGTCACTGCGGAGTGGACCCATTTCACCAAGCAGCAGCGGCTCATCAGGATCATTCCAGAGCATTCGGGCACATTCTCTCGTTGCACCAACAAGCACCCGATATCCGTATCCGTGTTCTAGGACTCTGTCTATGTAATAGGGTCTTGGCACTGGACGTTAGTCCAAAGCACACAAGGACAGAAAGGTCCTGAACGATAACACTCGTTTAGCATAAGGATTCGCAGATGACAATCTCAGGTTAATGCTGATCGCGTAACGGCCGATCAGGGTCAGGGTTTGTGGGTTCTTGGCGTGGATCTTGGATATCAGAATAGAAGAAGTTATATCCTGAAGTACAGGAGTTGTGAAAGAAATACCAGATAGCGTAAAGAATCAAGAAAATAGGAGGCTTTTTTTATTTTTATTTTTATTTTTATTTTTTTATATCATATATTCGTTGTTAAGGTACAAGAAATCGCATGGAGTGCTAGATATGGCAAAAACAAAACCCAAAAACCAAAATGAACTAATAAAGGAAATATCCGGCACAATTCTCTTCATCTGGGGTCCGTACCGGTCCCAAGCCCACGTATGGGCATGAAAATAAATCAATTAAATCAAAGGAAACCCTCCTTAAACCAGCGGACAGCATGAAAAACTAATAAAGCAAACCTAGCTTTCCTGAGACGACCTACAGTAACCAAAGGAAACTACATTAGACGAGCAGGATGAAAGGGAGCAAGCAGAGGAGTTGGGGCGGGAAAACAGGCCCAGGGGGAAAGCAGTACCCGTAGAGGTTATGAAGCGGGCGAGGGCCCTAAGCAGCGGGCCCGAGGACCAAACTGGAGCGTCGGGGCCAATGTCAGAGACCCCCTGAAGGTAGTGGGTCCTGGCAGGCCTCTTGGCTGGGCAGTGAAGGATGGCATGCACGAAGCTCTCCGGGGCCTCATTGCACCGCAAGAAACTAGGGGGCGGAGTCCCCTCTTATATAGAAGGAAATCGTAGCACAACCTTTGCCGCCCGACTCATACCCCAGTATGAGGTGCATATCCGCGTAACCAAGGAAACAATACCATTTGTGATAAACCTTTCAAAGGAAATCCCTCATAGCAACCGTGTAACAAAAGAAAGAACTCCAAAGTTATCCCAACATGTATCTCATCAGGGGACCATGAGAGCAGGGCCCTCCCCAGGGCCGAAGTTCCCTGAGGCCTATTCCCGGTCCTCCGGTAATGGTCCAGGCTTAAGTGGGTACCGTTTGTGGAACTTGTCAACTGTTTTTAGTTTGTTGATTGATTCAGCTAGCTCCCATGTCGTTTCGTCGTAACCTTCCCATTTCACCAGATGTCGCAGTCGGTTCCTGACGAATTTGGAATCCAAAACCTCCTGAACCTGCCACTCTTCTTCTCCTTCAACTTCCACAGGGGGAGGTGGTAGGATCATCAGTCCCTCGAGTGGATCGTTGGCTGCCAGGTCCAACAGTGACACGTGGAAGACGTTATGTATCGTAATGGTATTCGGCAATCCCAGATGGTAAGCCTGTGTTCCGAACCTGGCCTTGACCTCGCAGGGTCTATGACATTTGTTGTCCAACCTTCGTGAAGGTCGTCGTGTCTTAATGTTTTTGGCCTTCAGCCACACTTTATCACCGATTTGGAAGGAGGGAGCTGGGAGTCTGTGTCAGTCAGCATGTTCCTGTTGCCTTTCTTGAGCATAACCCATTTCAGTTCTAAGATGTGCATGAAGTTCTGTCAGAGTGACAACGAAAGCTCATGCCTCTTGGTCGTCAGTCGGGAGAGGTTGTTCATTGAGAAAGTTCATACGAGGATAATAGCCGTAGTTGGCAAAGAAGGGAGAGATGCCGGTAGTCTCAGATGCATGCTTGTTTCCCATAAACTCCGCCATTGGTAACCACTGACACCAGTCATCCTGTTGTAATGGGGGCACTCTGTAGGAAGACGGATCCTAAGATTGCGACCGGACCGAAGACACAAAGTAGAAGTAAGGATCAAAATAAAGATAAAGATAATTCAAAGTAGAATCAAGCGGTAAAATTTAATATCGTTAAGCTAGAAAGCTTCACTCAATAAGTCCTCACGAGGATCGTTGGTTATCAGAATAACGTGTCTCTCGCTTTAGTTAAGTAGAATAATGTAAAGCCAGAGGACACCCATCAACCATTCTGACCTTTCGCGAGCACCCAGCTCAGCTCAGGGCTGTCCAACTCACCTACCAAAATGAGCTAACGCTCGGAGGCAGTCGGACCGCGCGGATATTAACTATCTCCACAACTAGGAAGCGCTTCCAGTGATGTCTCTCCAACTACATCTGCATGAGTGAAAACTCTTGCCTATCGGGAGCATGTCAGTGGCCACCGACATGCCCTCTGTAGAGATAATATCCATTGGGACTCACTGGCCCAGCAGTGGTTTCGTCTATACAAGCTACACAGTCCATCGGCAAATCTACTTGCCTATACTAGGCTTCTAAACCTGACTGCATGTTCCCACGATAAGAAATCTCCTGCTGCCTGACTGCATGGGCGCTACCCACAGTCAACCATGAGGAACCTTCTTAAATCGTGACAAGACTCACACCTCTAGAGTCCACTAATAACCCATGGTAATGCTACAGTTCACGGGGTAGCCCGGGAATGGCTTTGGGGTGGTTGTCCTGGAAGCCTTGCAGCTTCCCCGGTCAGCCCCAAGCCCTCTACAGTTAACCATACAACTACCCGGAGGTCAAAGTATGCCCGTACGTGGTTCCCATATGTTATCCAGGTGGCGCCCCAGGAGGCGGTCACCCTCACACCCCTTATATATCCTGTGAACAGCTTCTGGTCGGTTGGATGGCCACAACTCATACGGTGTTGTGGGAGTGTTCCTATGGATCTCACTTTAATAGGAAGCACACAACTACACAGCCGTACAGTGCTGTCAGGCCGTACCAACGCTGAGGCCGCAGGGGGGTGTTAGAAATATCCCCTGAAGGTTGCAGGAGGTTCAGACTACTCCTGCTCCGTCAGTAGTCCGTTTCGTAGCATACGAAGTGGCCCTATGAAAATCTAAGAACCCCACTATAGTGGGATAACTTCCCCCTAAGTCCGCAGCTGACTTTGTCGGTGAAGGTAGGGTAACTGGAGTACCTCAGTAGGGTAACTGGGTCCCTAAGGTAGGGTAATCATGTTTCCAAGGTAGAGTAACTTCACCCTATTATGCCTTTATTCTCTTCGGGAGTCCGCACGACCACATATAATATTACCCCGGAGACCCGTGCAACGTTTACTATGTTTCCTTATCTTTACGCCAACATGTCCTCCGAAGGTTACCCTGCCTAGCAGGGTAACTTTGGCCTACCTAGGTTACCCTGTCTAACCCGATGTCACCAAGTCACTTTGTAGACACTTGTATCAACTCATGTCTACCATTAGTATACTAAGTATACTGGTCTATCCTCAATCTGGTTACCTCTTGGTATACCATATGGGCTTGAGTTTAGTCCACTGTAGCTACCGAGCTATAGGGTCGTTACATAACAATGAGCTCAAGCTTGAGATCGCGAAGAGAGGCCATGACTCTCAAGTAGCCGGACATTTTGGAATGGAAAAAATGATTGAAATTGTTACAAGAGATTTTAATTGGGACCAGCTGACCAAATGGATGAATGATTATGTCCGGTCATCCGACGAATGTCAACACAATAAATTCCCACGACATGCACGATGGGGGCTACTCCAGCCCCTAGAAACACCCTATGCGGCATGGACTTCAATCTCAGCCGATTTTATCACTCAACTACCTGAATCCCAAGGATATACGCAGGTTATAGTAGTTGTAGATCGGTTCACCAAAATGGCACACTTTATCGGCCTACCCACTGAAGCAACAGCTCAAGACGTTGCCACTGTCTTCCTCCGTCAAGTTTGGAAGCTTCACGGTCTACCTATGGAAATCCTATTGGACATGGACGCCAAATTCTCTGGCGAATTTTGGGAATCCCTCTGCAAAGCATTAGGTATAAAACGAAGAATGTCAACAGCATACCACCCTCAAACAGATGAGCAAACCGAAAGAACCAACCACGTGCAGGAAGGTCACCTACGGAACTTTGTCAACTACGACCAAGACGATTGCTATCAACTGTTGCCACTAGCCGAATTGGCATACAATAACTCAGCGACAAATGCTCATAGACTTACCCCCTTCTATGCGAATTACGGTTTCCATCCACAAACGGAATGGATGACGGAGGGTGAAGCTCAGAACCCCGGAGCAAACCTATATAGTGATTGGATGAAAGGAGTTCACGAGAAAGCACATCAAGCATTGGATCAGACGAGGGAAGCCATGAAAAAATATGACGATCGGAAAGCAATTGAACAACCAGACCTCAAGGTCGGAGATCAAGTCATGCTGAACGCAAAAAACATTCGTACCAAGCGACCCTCCAAGAAGCTAGGCCTGAGGCTTTATGGCGAGTTTAAGATACTCGAAAAAGAGGCAACCGTGCTTTCATACTGGAAATCTCTCCGCGGTGGAAGATACACCCTGTCTTCCATGTCTCATTATTAGAACCCTATCGAATATCGGTCCGAGACGAAACAGAACAACCACCTCCCTAGCCCAAAAACATCGACGGCGATTTGGAATGGGAGTTGGAGAAAATTGTTAAAAGTGAGATAATCGCTTATACGAGAAAGGTTCGCGGACGCAATAAGTGGATGCATGAACTTAGGTATTTTGTTAAGTGGAAAGGCAGCTCAGAGGATGAGAACACTGGGGAACCGCCGGAGAGCTTGGATAATGCGCAAGAACTGGTGGAGGAATTTCATAGAGAAAATGAGGAAATGCCAGGCAGGGCAGATGTTGAATAAGGTGGAAAGGTTTTCCTTGTGTGGACAAGCAAACGCATGAGGTTTTTTACCCTACGACCCTGAGTTCAAAAAGGAATTTAATATATATTGTTTATTGTTTTGTACCTGGCTAGGAAGATTCGAGGACGAAGCTTTAGAGGAGGGAGCTCCTGTTAGACATATGGGAAAAAGTGCAGTTTTTCCCATCTATTTTTGTGTACCCTGGGGTTACCCTACCTTCACCCTGTGAAGCTAACACCCCCCTCTGGCCCCGGCGTTGGGACGGCGCGACAACATCTGACAGCGTCGCAGTTGCGTCCCAACACCAAAGGATACAATCATTGGAACCTATCTCATAACACCCTATACGTTGCGACCGTCCGTCTGACCAGATGCTGTTCGCAGGATATATGAGAGGGGACCTTTGGCGAGCTTATGCAAGTGTCCCGGGCGAAATCAGTTGAAGTCGAATAAGGTTACAGACATAGCGGAAGGGCACAGGAAATTATGTTACTAAAGTAACGGGACATTTTCGTCGTGTCTACTCTAGAATGAAATAAGAGTATGACCGTACCCACACCAATGGTATAGTACGATATAGGATCATTTGGTAAGGAAAGACTATCAGCGAATTGTGCCACTGGTACGATCCCGACTGAGAGTCTGACTTAAGCCTAAGCGCAGGAAGCAAGAGTGATATCTGCTACTACAATAGGTCCGATTACGAAGTTGGCTACTTCGTTCGTCCGATGATGAGGACACTGTATAGCATGCAGACAAGTTTCAGTTCCTCCTGACGGAAGAAGGATTGTGAACTCTGACTGGAACGTGGTGCCACACCAGAGAAATCAAGAGCTCTCCAGGCCGGAAGTCAATGGTGAGACGATATTATTCAAAGTCAAAAGGTGTTCGCACTAGAGGAAATGTTCGGAATAGTTAGCAGGTACTTAGTTAGTATGGTAGTTACTTGTAGGCCGCACACTCTATCGACGCGGGATATAAATATCGAAGTGCCTCCCGAACTTTACTGAAATCATCACGCTACGGAGAAGAGACCTTATCAATATAATAAGTTATTACAAGAACAATCTTTATCACTATTTTACGCATGGTTATATTGAGCGTTCCTAGACACATCTCCGTCTACGATAAAGTACCCTGGTCTTACTCATCCCGCTTGTTCTTAGAGATCTGGTACCACCTAACAGAGGGCTTGTAGTTGAGTACAATTGATTGAAATTGCTGCGATCTGGGCTCAATTGGAGCTACGTGAAATCGATTCCTGCCAACCAAAAGAGGGTGTTGAGGGATTAGTGCAACAGTCATTCAGGTAGTAGCGTGCTGTTGTCCGGTGGCCTCTTTTTTCCGTGTAACCTTAAAAAAAAAAAAGCCGGGGCGTCCCACTTGCTTTCCCCGACTATGAGCGATAGTGAAACAGGAGGGGAACCGGCTATTAAACCTGTGGAAAGTAGCTCTGAAGATAAACTGCCTAACGGCTTTCACAAGGGTATGACAAAGACTGAAGCACTTGAACCAATTGAGAAGGAAAGGAAACGTTGTGAATTGATTCAATAATTTTATTCTTAACTTAACGTTAATGGAGTGACTACTTATCTGGGCTTGCACAACCATACAGCAGTTCGTTCTAAGGAGTAGGGTACACCAGTGACTGGCTGATCCCCGTGTGGTTGTTGGTTGTTAGATTAGAATACAGGAACGAGAGATTTATACGCAAAGCGTCTCCATCCCAAGACCGACTATTGCATGAATTCGGCCGCTACCAAATACTCGAGTAGGCCATCCACCACACCAAACTTCACTAGTACAAAACCTACCCTACTCTTCTCAGGGAAGAAGTATTCGAAAATAGCAGTCCTTCAAAATTATCTATTACTGTATTTCACCCAGTAATGGGTCACCCCCCAGTAATGGGTCACATATTTGATTTTCCTTGCACAGCTAAAAAGTGAATTTCTGCCACCACATTTTCATTTAAACTTATATAATTTATCAAGACTATAGAATGAGAGCAGCTAATTGTTACTACAAAATATAAAGTATTTTAGAAAAGGAATGCCTCTGGAATCCAGCAGCGTGATATTTCGTGAAATCTTTTTGAGTATCTTTCAAAGCTTACATTGCCACTTTCCCCTTCATAGAATAATTAATTCAATGCCTTGAAGATCTCTAGGGACTGCTACTACTGAAGCTGGAAGTTGCAGAATTTGATTTGGGTAACTATTGATTTCGAGCAAAGGTTTTCAAAATACTAAATATATTAACATAATATATATACAATATCTTCTTTCTTTTTGGCACTTGATTCATATCCCGAAATTTCAGAAACCTTAAAAGTACCTGATTTCTACCCTCTAGTTTTCATCCTATTCTTTAGCCTCTCCTGGCTGTTACCCTTTACTTTCTGAATCCCTCCTGATTCATCCCCAGCCTGCCTTTTCAGCTAATCTCATTCACTCTTTGTCAATTTATCAACAACCTTTGCAAAATACTATTATGATTATACTCTTCAATGCAAGAAACCATCATCTTCTTCTTTGGATGGGGAAACAACTGCTGGCTTTCATTAGTGATCTTTCTAGAAGTAGTACAGCTGTTGAGTGCTTTCCGAAGGGTTGACTTGGAATCATCAAAGCCCTTAACTAAATAGTTGATAGAAACATCAGAATTTTAATTATTGATAGTAATTGCTACCTGAAGGTGATCCTCCAGGTCAGGCTTCCAGTTTGGTATGTGTTTCGTAGTGCTTTTTGTGAAATTTGGTATGGTGGGTTCAAGTTATATGATAAAATGAGGGCAGTCTGAAGGTTAAAAGTCCACTAATCTTGGAGACTTGTGCTCAGCCTCAGATTTTGCCTTAATCTTTTATTATTTACAGGTCTTATAGTACATCACCAATAGAATAATCTTGAGAAATCTTTGACTTTTTGCATGAGTGGTACCTTTGCTTTCCAATACTTTTATACATAATCATGATATCTCACTTGTACCATTTACAGATGGGGCAATGAAAGTGTGGTTTCAAAAATTGGCAGGATTATACACAAGTCTCAAGACAATTTGGAAATTTACTTTAAATAAGATTGGACAATTTTTACCTCCTAGAATTACTAATATATCAAATCATACTATGGAGAACGAGTGACCCATTACTGGGGGGTGACCCATTACTGGGTGAAATACGTTACAACCAATGCGAAAATTTTCCACCTGACACACACCGCATATCTTTTCCTCACATATTACTTTTTGGCACTGCCAACACACCATTTTCTCCAGTAAAGACAGGATTTTCCTGAACTTTGCTACTCCTTAATTTTCTCACCACCCCCTTCCCTTAGGTGTGGCAGCCAATCAGGCTCGCTTATCCTAAGGCTTCCAAACGCCCCAGGAAACAATTGCAAACCTCCGTAACTGACTGTTTCCTCCTCGCCATGTCTACCTCTCCCATCAAGAGAGTCCAGGGGCAACCAATCACCTTCCCCTGCGCCTGGCCCAGCCTCACCTCACGTCCTCCACCCAGGATCACCCTTCGGCATGACCCTCATGGGCTGCCTACCCACCGGATCCTCTATCCTCCATGCCTCTGAGTGCCCAAACATGGGTGTCAACCTCCTCGCCCGTACCGTCGTCCCTGGGAGTACTTTCCCTAATGTCCGGCTGGAACTGGGTTGTACAACTATGTGCTTTGTACACCTAGGTTCACAAACCGGTTCAGATACTCCTGTTATCGCACTAGACCCCTGCCCAATGGGCTTCGAAATAGCGCTGGCCTCCATTTTTCGAGATGAAAGAGTAAACACAGTCGATGCCCTGGCCCTAGCAGAACTCGCACCAATGGCCTCCTCCTATCAACCCTCTCCGGAAACCCCCCCAGCAACCGTGCAAATACCCGACTCACAGCCGGCCGAGGACACGGATATGGAAACCGCAGGCCTACCTACCTCCACCTCCCAGGAGCTAATTCCCTTCGTACCGGAATGCTCCGTACCAGAACTCCCCATGGATATGGGGAATAGACAAAACACTGAAAAAACAGGGCTCTGAGATAGCCAACACGCCCACTCTGAACTTCCTTGTTCCATCCTCACCCCGTTCTCAGACCCATCACTACCTTACCCAACGTCGCCGGAACCCCTCCCGTCCCCCACCAGGTTCGCGTCCTCCTGGTCAAACACAGCCTCCCAGATAGCTGGAGGAAACACGACAAGAAGGGTACGCTTCTCATCCCCCCTGGCCAAGATCTGGTCACCAAAGGAAATCCCCGACACCTTCTCGGAAGCTAGTAGCAGCATCCAGACAAACCCAGAGGAAACCTCAGTAATGATCCACCTATGCCACCTCTTGGATGAGGAAGGAGGCACACCGGAGAAAACAGGACTTTCAGAAGACTTCCTTAATGGTGCGGCTACCCGAAAGGACCTCATTAACTACATGGCAATCGTCGAGGACAGTATGGAAAAAAAGATGATGGAAATGGAAGAACGTATCATAACCTCCCATCAGCAAAAAAACTCGATTTTGCATCCACAGGCATCTGAACGCACCCTGTAGTGGAGTTTGCATCTGGTCAGCATCCTTTGCATTCCATGAATCCAGTTTTAAACTTCAGAAGCCAAAATGGACATGTAAATGTTGTCCGTTAGGGCTGAAAATTCATGTTTGTCTACGTAATTGTTAGATTAATCTTAAAATGAAACGGGTTTTTTGATTACATAACTTCAAAAAAATTGTCCCGCAGAACGCAGCCAGAAGATACAGGGTGCGCTGAAATGCAAATAACGCAAACTGATTTTTTTTGCTGATGGGCCATCATAAGGGCCAGGAACCCAACACCCCCGGGCCCCAAGAGGAACAATTATGCCCCCCATCTGCCCAACAAGCCAGACCCCTCCGAGAAAAAAACCCAAACCCTGAACACTCTTTCCCAAAGCCACCCCTAGTTCCAGTCCAGAACCCCGCCGCTGCCGATGCCCCAAGAGTAAAAGAAAAAGAGGCGGTTAACGAGAGGAAGAAGAAAGCCAGGGCTGCAATCGCAGCGGCAGGCATTAACACAGACGGTTTCAAACTGGTACAGACCAGAAGAAGAAACTCATCACGAGCGCCGGATATAGGAAAGAGATGTGCCCCCTCCGTCCCCTCAACCCCACACGCCAGACAGTGCAGACTACTGGTCAAGTCCATCAAAAAAGGCAGGAGGGTCGGGCCAGTAACTGCACACCGGCGAAGATTTGAGACCCAATCAATAGTGCGTCAAACACCATCAAGTTCGCATACGCAGAATTCAACAGAAAAGACGACCTGGTACTCACTACCGTCGAAGACCTGCGAGCGGAACCCGCCCTGGCAAACATCAAGGGAAGGACAAAGGCCCTCAACGATATCGGCATCTGCGGTTTCAACATCGGCCTCGACACACCCACTGTAAACATAGTCATAAACTGTATTCCCCTAGCAACCTCTGGGGAAAGACACTGGAACTCCGAAGAAGGGAACATCGACGCCCCGGCTTGGACCGAGCTAGAAAATCAACTGACGGCTTTTAACCCCGAGCTCAGACTCATGGACAGACCCAAGTTGATCAAATCCGTATGAGCCCTCGAGGCGGAAAACAAAGAAAAATCCTCCATCATCGTGGCGGTAGAAGCAAATGACTGGCTTGTGAGCGAACTCAGAAAACCCCACCCAGCGATGGCAGTCTACGGACAAAGATGCAGCTTTTGAAAGTACATCTGCAAGGATGCCTCAACCCGCTGTGAGAGGTGCCTACAATACGGACACCACGGAGCCCACTGCAAAATGCCCTCAATCTGCAAATACTGTAGTAACCAACACCACACCAAGGACCACATGTGTGGCTCTCTATACTATACAGCAGGCAAGGGAAAACTATGTTCACACACCATTAGAAGATGCGTGAACTGCGACGAAATATCCCACTTCACCGGGGACAGACAAGGCCCCACGAGAACCAGGGCCCGCAGCCCTACTACAGCCGAGAAAGGCAAAGCACCAGCAAGGCCGGCCAAGCCCAACCCCTATAAATAATTATGGCGACCACTGATATTAGTTACCACAATGTCGGCGGGTGGATGAACATGGTCACCGAGTTACTCAAGTCCTCCCGGAAACTTAAACCGAAAATTATTTCGCTGGCTGAATGTCCGCTGGAAAATGGAGACTGGATGGAAATAAAAGGAGACACATGTTATGCCAACACAACGGCAAAAAAATTAGGCTGCGCCACATACATGAAAAACGAATACGTAAACATGTTTGAAATGGAACCCGTGTCTACCTCTTATATTACGCTGCACACCTTTGGCACAGAAATTACAATAGGCTACCAGAGACCTGCATCAAAAACCTGGGACCCAGATACTGATTGGCATAAAGGGACCCAAAACATCGTCATTGGAGACCTGAACGCCATACAAAATACATGGTCGAAGGGTGGACTGAAGATCCAAGGCCGCATTTTGAGAAAATGGTTGGACGCAAGACCAGACCTCAGTGTAGTTAACGCACACAGAGTATCATACAGTCCCTAGTCAGAAGTGTTTGTGATCTGGGACATGTTTAATTGCGATTGCGCAATGGTGGGGGGGTTGCCGGTTGCGGGGTTGAATACTCACGCGCGCGCACATCATAATCACCCGGCAACAACGATATATTCTCTACCATCAACCCCCTCTATAAATTAAATACATAAGACTAGTTAATACCTTGTATAACCTCCCCTTGCCTCCAACACTGCAGCTACTCTATCAGGCATTGATTTCCACAATTTTTCAAACAACTCCTCAGGAATTGTTTCCCATACCAAAGGTAATACTTGTGCAAGCCTCTTCTTAACAGTTTCTTTTCCACCTGGGGTATCTGCAATCCTTGGATACTGCTGGTGTAGTCGCTTTTTAAGCTCAACCCATGCATGTTCAATAGGATTTAAATCAGGGGAGTAAGGGGGGTGATCTACAACTTCAATAGAATGCCTCTCCAACCAATCCATAACGTTGTAAGCCTTGTGAACAGGAGCATTGTCTTGCTGAAAAAGAATATCTTCAAGTTGCATACCAAAAGAAATCATTTGATCAATAACAGGAAAAAGATACCTTCTTAAGAGTCTAATATACCTGGTCTTGTTGATATTTTGAGTAATAGGAACTAAAGAACCTTTTCTCTTACCCCAGAAGCACCCCTATACCATAAGTGAAATTCCCTTATCCTTTTCCTTTGGGTGAATGCAATCTACTAGCCACTTCTCACTAGGTTCTCTGAACACCCAGTGTTGCCTTGGATCCTTGGATTTCTCCACACTGCACTCATCACTCCAAATCACTCTCTTAAAATCCTCCACAGTCCAATCCCTATTGGTTGTAGCCCAGCTCAATCTCTTAGCAATATGATCAGGTTTGAGTCTAGGTCTTGATTTGGCTAGCCATTTCTTGACAATGGCTTCTCTGAGTACTCTATCCACTATTGATTTCTTAATGTTAGCAACTGATAGTGGAATCATATTCTATCACTCAGGGTAGCACGAAAGCTCCGGGTTTTTTTTTGTTACCTGTTGAAAGTGAAATACCGGGCGTGTATTTGTCTCAGAAGTCAGATCTGGTCATTTTGCGGTTGGACTTGGCTTGCCGGATGATTGTGCGACGGGGACGAGGGACATTATCCAGTGATTGACGCTCACATACTCGAGTAAGGAAGCTTTTAATTGTTGTCCATGGCGGTCCAATAATGTGAGCCACAAGGGTAATGTTCCGGAGGCAGTAGAAAAAGGCAATTATCATCCCCTTCTCAATATTCGACATTTCTCTTCAGGAGGGTTTTGGGGTTCGCTTTTTTTTTTTTGGTATTGACTTTGCAAATCCGGTGCTGTTAACCATTGGAAATTATTTGTGGTATGGTGGTATGATCAGGTGGTTGTGTAAAGAGTCACGGTCACGATCAACTCGGTGATGTGGCATTTTTGGCGAGGTTGCTTAGTAAGCTGTTTCACCAACACTTCTGACTAGGGACTGTACGTCCCACCAAACCCGAACCATACAAGGGCCACTATCGACCTCGTCAATCCCGAACCCCTCCTGCGGAGTCAGGGTAAAACAGAGAACCATCGCCTCCACCGAACATAAGGCGCAAGAAATCAAAACAGACTGATATGAAGAAGCACATCAGAAACCCCATTAAGGTACGACAAGGCAGCCTGGGGAAAAATCGAAACCGAAATCCACCTTGTGAAGGAAGATGAAGACCCCTCAACACTCCAGGGAAAACTCACAAACATGATCCTTAGACATACCCCATGGGCCGCCGGAAAGGCAAAGGCGTTCTGGAACAAAGACCTCGCCCTGATGAGAAAGAGGCTTCTCGAAATGGTAAAAGATGGAGCGAAAGGTAAAGAACTGGTGGTAGCCAGGAGGAACTTCAGGAAAGCCATCTTTGCGGCAAAACTAACAGCTAACGAAAAAACCCTACTGGAAGAGACAGACCCAAAGTGTTTCAGGACGGTAAAAATAAAAACCACGAAACATCCCATCCCAGCCGTGCAGAGACCCGACGGCGCCCTAGCAGCCGAACACAACCACATAGCAAAGAAACTCCATGACTCCCTGCACAGCAGAGAACACCGAAGAGACACACCGGCAACACTAAACCCCGCCAACGCACAAGTCGACGACGGCGAAATCCAGAATGCGCTCAAGGCCTCCTGCAACGGAGCAGCAACAGGTCCAGACCAGATCCCCACGAGGTTGTTGAGATTACTCTGGAAACTTAAACCCGACCTCCTACGAAAAACCATGAACCGAGTATACAGGGAAGGCATGCCCAACTCCTGGAAAATAAGTTCCACGATCCTAATACCCAAAGCAAACAAACCTTCCTACACAATGGCCAAGAGCTGGAGACCGATACAGCTGCAGTCGATTCTGGCAAAAATAATGGAAAGGATCATCACGAACAAACTGACTAACCTCAACCTCCTCCCACATAATATGTATGGAGGAAGAAAAAACTACAACACCACGGATGCTATACAGGCCGGTGACACATTCGTTGAAAGCAACAAAAACCGAAATGTTTGCATCACGGCCCTGGACGTAGAAGGTGGGTTCGACAACCTGGACCTTGACAGGACCTGCAACATGATAGGAGAGAAAAACAAGCACCTAGGGGACTGGATAAAATCCTGGGAACACCACCGCCAAACAGTATACCGGTTTAATGGTAGAACCTCGAAGCCCTACAAGACGGACCAAGGCACCCCACAAGGATCCCCATTATCCCCTATACTGTTTCTGATTAGTGTCAAACATATGTTCTCGATCAAAACCAACAAGGAAACAATCATCCTGGCATATGTCGACAACATCCTGACTGCCACGGCCTATGCAACCAAGACTAAAGGACAAATGCAACACCAAGATACCATCGACCGACTGTGCGAAGAAGCCGACAAAAGCAACTACAGGTTCTCCACCCTCAAGACTGAAGGGATCCACATCCGAACCAGAGGAAGAGACCGATTAGCACCCGCGATGGATGGAACCTTCATCCCACAAAAAGAGGAACTCAGATTGCTGGGATACTTCATCACCGAAAATTGGGGATGGGCCCACCACATTAAGACGTAGATCAACAAAGCGGCCAGGATGGGCAAGGCCATTGGCGGCCTCACATCCCGGTACCAAATAGGGGGACTAAATGCTTGGTACACTCAAAGCCTGATCAAGGGACTCATAATACCACAGCTAACCTACGGAATCGAAGTTTGGTCAAAAAAGACTCATATAATGGAAGCGGCCAAGGCCCTACACGGCGCTATAAGGAACGCCTCTAAGCTAGAAACCAAGACACCCATGCTAGCCATTGATACGGAGCTGGGCATCCCCCCACTGGACCTATACGCCAAGCAGAGAGAAGATAGGCTCGTAGTCAGAGCCTATATGCTAAATTGACATTCCTGGATGTCTAACCTACGGTTGGAAACATCAAACCTCCCCACGATCATCACGAACGGGGGAGGCATAAATGCCTTCAGGACTGGCATGACACGAGAATGGCAAGAATGGATCGACCATGAGGACATCCGATACAAAGGCAAGCCGCGAGCGGAGTATGGGCACCTACGCAATATGTCATGAACCTCCTTCAGGAACAAACTGTACCTCTGAGCAATGTGCGGATCACCCTACCAAACAACAACGGAAGACAGGAGGAAATGCCCTTGTGGACGCGACATAATCACACCCAGGCCCGCTCATTTAATGTCCTATTGTGGCACGGTCAAGGCCACTAAACTGAACCTCCACAACAACAAAAGGATTAAAGAGCTCGCTGAATGGATCGAAACATAGCCGGACAACCTCAAAGATCAAACAGGCAAAACCGCGGACAGGGCGAAGTATAGGATCCAAACTGCGGGAGCCTCAATCAACCTACCAACCTCACAACCAATCGCACAAGACAGGGTATGGCGCAATGGGAGATGGAATATCCAATGTCAGGTGTGCCCAAAATCCTTTGAAAAGACAAAGAGGCAGAGCGAAGCACATGCCAGGACACACACAGCCAGCACTAGGAACTGCAGAAGAGGAGCGGCGGACGCCCAGTAGCTGGTGGGCATAATGACCACCAGATGTATTTCCTTTTGTAGACGACTACGGGCCGCGGAGGCGCAGGAATGGGTTTCTTTTGTTCGAAGGATTTCATAACGTACACGACCATAGGGCTGAGGGGGCGGGTATGGGTTTCATTTGTAGTAGCTGTGGGATTTATTTATTTTTATGTACATGACCACGGGGCGCGGAGGCGCAGGAGTGGGTTTCTTTTGTTTGAGGATTTCATAACGTACACGACCACTGGGCCCAGAGGGGACGGGGTGGGTTTCCACTACGTGATGGATCTAAATTGCTGAGGGGAGAGGAAGTGGGGAGGGGAGTTTCATGTGTTGAATGGGGCGAGGGGACCATGATGATAGGCTTAAGGCGGAATGGGGGATATTTCTTTAAGGGGGGTCAGGCCAGGGGACAGTATCCCTGGACGCGCTTAGTGTCATTTAGTTGATAGCGTAGAATGAAAGAAAATAAGGTTTCGAAAATACGAGTTTTGAGTTTGTATGGGCGCTCAGACAAATCGCAGGGGTTTTACCCTATCTTGTACAAGTATATTTTTAATCCCTGTTTCCTGATAATTCTTGCCTGGGACGAGTACTGTACACCTGTGCTGCGAATATCTTGGCACGCTTTGTATCATTGCGCCCCTGCGCGTTGTTGGCCTCTTTTCCTCCAACAACACCTAACTTACCGGTATCAACTTTCCGTTGTTTTCTTCATTCTTTCTCATGAGATTAGCGCTGCCACTCCTCTCCGTTCAGTGTACAGCATTTAACTACTTCTTGCCTCTTTAGCACCCCCCCACCACCCCCCAGCAAAAGCCCCCGCTACTTCCCGCAAAAGCCCCCGCCGGCCCCCGCAACCCCGCAAGCCGCCATCATCACCATGACTGAGGAATTCGACCCACACCATCTTGTGGCCATAATGCGCCTTGCATACATGAAACAGAAAGATGGCTTTCCTCGCTTCCCGGAAACTAAATATAGATACCGTACTGTCGACGAGCGCGATATCAACATTCGCACCTTTCCCGTCCTTGATGCGATCGCAAGTTTGTCCGTCTATGAGGAGCAAAATCAAGTTTTCGCAGTAGCCATGCAGTTGGACTGTGTGAACAGATTGATCCGCCTAACGATCACCGGGAATCGTGAGATTGAGGATAAGCTAGTTAACCATCTTACCAAAGTATGGGGAAAGTTACGAGCCTTGTCGGATGAGCATGCAGAAAAGAGGCGACAGCGTGAGCACGGGAGAAAGCCACCAGAGGCGCCGTGTGGCTCTACTGGTTCTGTTGACTACATAAGGCGGGGTCCTAACCCTGCTGATAATACCTACCCAACTGGCTGCATGGGCAAAAACAGCGAAGTGGCATGGATTCAACGAGTAGCTCAACAGCCTGCCAACGAGGCTTATAAGAATTCCCCTATGGAAAGCTTGCCTCCAGGAAGTGCAGCAACTGCTGCATCGGGTATTACCGGGGCGAGCGGTTCCCGATCAACTTCGGTTTCTGATATATGGGTAGCCCTCCCTCTCAAGTTGGATATTTTTCGCGATATATGCCTGTTCTCCTTGAGAAAGCACATCAAGAGAGTGAGAAAGTGGGAGAATGATTTCATCCTGTTCATGCGGGCATTTATAGATCGCCGGGGGGTCGTTCGTCTGGATGACTTTGAACAAAACTTGCTCGATGTCGGGGCTGCCTTAACATTTCTAACAACCTCGCTGATCGAGCTTGCTGCTAATCCTAAAAAGAAGCTTACAATGGAAGCATGGGAGGAGATGTATTCCGAAAGCATGGTGGTTGGCTGGGGTCTGGAAGCTATCTTGGCTCATAATAACAAATTCCGCTGTGAGCATTTGGCTTACGAGTTAAACGGTATTCTCTTCTGCTCCATCTTACCGTACGGGCATGAATTAGGGAATAATATATGCTAGGACGTTGTAGTTGCCTCAACTAAGGCCTAAGTTTGCAGAGTTTCCCCTCCGAGTACCGCAAAAACTGAAATAATTGGGCATCACACTAGGACATTGGAGTTGCCTCTCCTAGTAAGGTCTGCTGTGTCAGATGAGGGCTGAAATAGAATCTTCGCACTGTGTTTTCTCCCCCTAATCCAAAGGGGCAATTCTGGATGTCCTAGTGCCATGCCTAATTATTTCGGTTTTTACAGTAGTGGAGGAGGAAAATTCCAACGCCCTAGCACATTTCGCCCCTATTCTAGTTCTTACCGTAGGCTTGATTTCTAGCTGCTGATCTAAGTTTGCATCTCTACTAGATACTGGTCCCAAAGGTCAAGGGCCTTTCCCACTTCGACGTGCTCTTGAAAAGCTCGGTTCTCTTTCGTGTCATATTAGTGCGCTACTTTCTTTTGCTCGTTCTCCCCGCCTTCGGTTCACCTTACAATGCACCATGTCCATTTCTAGGGTTGCGCCGCAGACTTGTACCGTGGAATTTCCCAGATCGCAGGGGGAATGGCTGTCCGTTTTGCATGCTCTATGTATTCAGCCCTCTGAATGGCAGGACACAGCAGCACTGAATCTTTCGACGATATATCAGCCACTACCGGACATGTGCCCAGTCCACAGCGAATGTTCACTAATTCAGCACCTCGGAACTAAGTCTGGTAGTAGGTGGGACAATGTTCCCCCATTTAACTACATAGCGGTTTCTAAGCCCAGCTGCAGTGCCTGCTACCACTGGATACAGGCCTTCAACGAACTAGACGGACGTAAGTTTTATACAAGAAGCTCGCCGGTGAAATGGTGCTGGCCTTGGGGGATGCCCGAGGTGGGAGGTGTGCGGGAGGGTTTGGTAGCCAAGGTATATAAGGCATACTGTGCACATCTGAAAGAGCGGGCATATACAGACTCATACACCAGTGATCTTGGCTCTTGGCAAGGGGCACATCCCACCCTTAGCCCTGAGGAAGAGGAATCTTTTCGTTCTAAGGTAAAAGCAAGAGCCCAAAAGTCCGGGGGTCTCGGGGGTATGTTTAAATTGCTTGCGGTGCGTTCCCGCAAGCGATTAGGATGATCACGAGGAGGTAGAATTCTGAACGGGGTTCAGGGCGGTGAGCGTTTAGGGGAGGAGTCCCTTGGTGAAATGTGTAGATAAGAGCTAAAGAAAAACTAAAGACTATCTGCGTGGAAGGGGGCTAGATATCGGAGGAGGATGTCTTGATCTTGATACTGTCGTCACACTCAGGAGGGAAACAAACATCCTTAATATTCTCTTGCTCCGCCGTTTTCTTACTCTTTCTTTTCTCCTTTCTCTAATTTCTTGCATTTTCTTTCTCTATCTTGACCCCCTCTGTGGAATTTGAGCTTGTTGATTGTTGTAGAGGATGCGCATCCTGAAGCTAGCTAGCTATAGGCTTGTCTGCACGTTCTATTATCTGCCTTCTAGTATGGTGCCGGGCATTTGAAATTAGCTCTCATCCCTTCGTTCGTACTCCGAATTTCACGGAAAATTAGTGTGCCGTAGGGCAGAGATCGACACATGATTAACTATTCTCGCTACATACTAGGAAACACAGTATGCCATAAAATAAGGACTAAATGAACAAACCAAACCCAAAAGAAATAAGGAATTAAGCACCAGAGACTCTTGAGTTGGCACTAACTCACTTTCGTAATTGGAAATACCTTGCTCACTGTAAGTAGTGGAGTGCTCAGAATACCGCAAGATGGGTGCTACTCAGTATGGCCATGATGTAAACAAGAAATTCCTCGTGGATTTTCTCCTAACTACTCAAATAAGTTAGTGCTGCACATTACAATTTCATCTCCCCCGCTTTCACCCCCCAAAGACCTCTAGTAATCTTTTCCAGTGACCATTCTCCTTATAGCTAACACGCGAATTAAGTGCAGCACTGGCTTCCTTCCGTTGTGATTTTAGCTAGCAGACACCGGATAGGTATAGCTAGGATAAATTTATTGAATTTACGTGAATGGTGCGCGGTGGCTGGGGAGTTTCCTGATTCGGTGGAGAACGTTAAATTGGTTTTGGTTTTCTTTTGTGGAGGAGGTTGTGCGAGGCCATGTTCGGATGGTTTTGTTTTGGCTGGGATTTCCTGCGTCTTTGGCTATGAGTTGCCTTGCCGATTGTGGGTAGGTTACTGGCAGTAAGCGTACGGCGGGTCAAGTGGACATCGAGTGTAAGCGAGCAGGTATGATAGCAGCACAAAAAATCAAGGGGCGGGTAACTGTACTACTTAGGGATACAGACGACAAATTGAAAATTAAATATATTTAATAATAGAGGAGACCTCCAATACCCTCGAGTCCCATGTTTTATCCCTCTAATTGCACAACATTTTCCAATATCACAAGATCTCGTAAGATTGAATGCCCTCTGATAAAATCCAGTACAGTTCTTTTTTTCAATAGTAAGAATGCTAGTCATTTAGTATGATATTTTAACAACACTACACACTTTACCAAAGTGCAAATTATCTGAAATGTCCTCCTGCGATCAACCTTACTCATAGGACTGTGACTGTTCCTCAATAGCACAATTTTCCTTTCCTTCTTGAAACGGAGAAAAGGCTATTTTCACAGAAAATATACTTGCTTAAAGGAATAGCTTGATTAGCATTCATTATGAGGCCTCTGAGACCCTGAAAAACACAAACTGAATATCTGTTTTTGGCTCTGCTCCACTGAATTGGCAGGGACAGGGCATGTTTTTGTGGGGATTCATTCTCCTACTTCCCCTCGCTGCCCATTCCCCAGATAAGTGCAGTACAGGTATTACTCTAAAAATATTCCCATTATGCAATTGTAAGTGCAGAGTCTGACAACTTAGAGTGAAACCTATCCCATCTCGCTCATTAAAGAACTCTAGCTCAGATGCAATTTTTACCCAACAGACTTGTAGTAGAGGGGTTTTTTCTTTTCATACTAGTACCTTGTTTCCTATATCCTCAATATAGTGCTGCGGGTGGTCCAAAAAACTTGAACCCCTTCAGGTAACAACCAAGTACTGCAGCTAAAAATGGGTGAAAGTATTTCCTTTAGTCGCAACTTGAACCTTCCATCTATTACCCTAGAGGGAATAGCTTACCTAATATTTAAGTGAGAGGTATATGGCTCCATACAATGACCACATATCCGAACCTATGCTCCCGAAGTTATGAGCTTCCTAGAGGCATCTGGAAGACGACTCGGACCCCTAGATGAGAGCATGTTTCAAGATATGCCTAACTGATTGGAACCATGTTTAGAGAATACTACTCCTCTCATTTCTGGTTGCATATGCATATTGCTGCATAATGCTTTGATAGCTGAATATCGGAACTAATCACTCCATATTCCATATTACTAGTAGTATGTAGGCATTTGGACCGCATATTCATATATAGTCTATCATGACCAGGATATCGAAAACTGTCTACTAGTGGAGTGGGGACGCCCTCAGATGAAATAGCAGTTCGGGAGAATCTCTAAGTTGAGCTGGGCAAGATTTCAGGGTCAAACGGTGTTTGCACTTTGTTCTGACAAACTGAATTCTTAAGAAGATACTTCTTAACTAAAGAAGTCGAAGTAGCATGAACATTAGTATAAATAGTTGGCCTCTCCCCGGTGGTTAAAGAATCATCAAGCAATGGAGAAGAGACCTTAACAATATAACAAGTTGCCGAGTTATATTTTAACTCTTTGATATTTGATTATACTTTATTACTCTACTTTTACCAAACGATTATCTACGAGCCTTCCTGACTATTAATCTGTTGTCTCAAATATCCTTGGCCTAGTTAGCTCAGAATCCTACAATGTTAGCTACCCTGTAACACCATCACAATCAAATCAAAATGGTACGGCAAATTTCCCACCCCGCAGCAGCACCCTTGCAGTCTGGGAGCAAGGCAATTTCGCTGGTCTTCGGGATGCCGGAATGTCGATAAATGAAATCAGCCAAGAGACCAGTACCTTGAAAGCTACTGTGTCAAAGTATACAACCTCTGCCGAGCAGGAAAAGATACTTCCTATTACCACTGCTGTCCCTGAGACAAGAGGACGTAAAAGGAAAACGACTGAGCAAGAGGATAATGCTGTAAGTAGAAGCCAGTTCCTAGGGAAATAAACTTAAATGAAATAGCCTGTTAACCGGGAAGTTAAAGATTTGCGATGCGGCAACTATCAATCCAGGATTATCGCTTACCGAAATCAATACCAACATACTTTCCAAAACTTGGAAGTCTCTTTCAGAGAAGACACTTCAACGTTGGTTTAAGGAAAAGGATATGAAGAAGTGGATGGCTGCATCTCACTCAGAGTTAGGAGAAGATGATGCTAGAAAGCGGCTAGCATTTGCCTTAGAGTATAAGGATCTAGCCATGGAGGATTGGTTACACTAGATAAGAAGTCATGAGATGTATATAAGAAGGATGGCTGGTGCATCCCGAAGCCAAACCTGGGTCTTTTGTCCTGGTCTCAAAATACCTGCTCAATGGGAGAGTGCCCAGCATAAGTATTCATGAAGCTGAGTCTATTCTAGATCGAAAATGCGGAAGGAGAAAGTTAGTGTCCATATGAGGGGCCTCTTTGCAGGACGACGAATTGGGTCATTAACAAGACTTCATGGAGATTCAGGAGCAAGAAATAGGGGTGCTTCATCTCTCAAGTATCTACGATTGTTAAAGAGGTGGCTTTCCAACCTAGTCCGACAGTTTCCTCGTGGCTCTACGGTTTGCTGCATGCAGGATGGGGCTGGAATCCATCATGGCACTTTGGTTGGAAACTGGCTTAGTCAAATACAGTTGAGGGGAATTTCTGGAAGGTCAGTAAAGTTTGTTAAATGGTCCCCGTAGTCCCCAGATATGAACCCAATGGAGACAGTCTGGGCCCAGGTTATTACCCTAGCGGGAATAGCTTACCTAATATTTAAGAGCGAGGTATATGGCTTCATAGGATGACCAGATATCCGAACCCAAGCTCCCGGAGTTATGAGCTTCACAGAGGCATCTGGAAGACGACTCGGAATACGGAATGAGAGCACGTTTCAAGATATGTTTAACTGATTGGAACGATGTTTAGAGATTACTAC
>Ga0307509_10002957_pt1 | contig 26656 bp, 32 predicted proteins | sample 10_EM_MG_FD_202245 | JGI IMG/M metagenome (GOLD analysis project Ga0307509, IMG submission 202245) | Populus trichocarpa ectomycorrhiza microbial communities from riparian zone in the Pacific Northwest, United States - 10_EM | ecosystem: Host-associated > Plants > Roots > Unclassified | place... | reverse complement strand
TTAACGATATTAAGTTTAACCGTTTTGATTCTTCGTGAATTATTTACTCTATCTTTATCTTCTACTTTGAGTTTTTGGTGCGGTCGCAACCTTAGAGTTCACCACTCTATAGGGTGCCCCCGTTACAATGAGGGGCCTTTCATGGACCAGGTGGCATTAAGGGCATCGGGCATGCCCATGCGTACCCTGTCTTTAACAAACTCTCGACTATACCCTAACACTGCTGCAAGACGGATACGTTCATTGATAAAACGATCAACCTTTCCGTGTTTCATATACAACTAGCTCTATTCATTCAGATCGCGATTCCTATCTAATTGACCGCCAAAGCTACCTTCCAAACGCTTGCTAAATCCTTCCAAGGTTCGCAAGTCATTTTTGGGGTCAAACTTGATCCTACTTTGTTTGGCCACATCTTTGTTAATATGCAGGTGGATTGTATTATACCATTCTTTGGCCGTATATTTCAAGAGAAGGATGACGAGGCTGAATTTGTAGATTTCCTTCGCTAAGGAATCACGGAAGTAGTCTAGCTTAATCTCGATATCATGTACGAAGCGTTGTTTGTATTTGGGATCCCCGGTGAAGGGGTCAACTCCAAGTTTCTCTGGCTTCTTATGCCGATCAGAAGACTTCTTAGCCTTATCACACTCCTGAATAAACTTATTCAGAGCTGCATATCGTCTATCATAGTTGTCCTGCTTTTCTCCACTCCAATGCCACTTGCGACTGCCAAGGAAGTCTCTCAGATCAGGGTGTGAGGCTTCGGATCCATCACTATCAGATGAAGAAGACAGCAATCACCTGGATCATCTCCTCCAGCAACGTTTCCACCTCTAGCAGGTTGTCCACCTCCAGCACCTCCGGTGTTTCCACCTTGGGCTCCCCCAGGCATGTCATAGCCATCAAACTATTCCTCTTCTGGCTCATTGTCATCCATCTGATCACAAGATAGGTGTGCTGGTGAACATGGTGGGAGCAGTTGCCGGACGGAGTGTTGAGGTTGGGGTCTGAGGTAGTCACGCTGCAAGTCCCCAAAGTCGGCTACGGGATGTCGGGTCAACTCACAATAGGTACAACGGCTCTTCGAAGTGACATTGAGTTTGTCTTTCGGGATCATCTTAATGGCTTGATTTGCCATTGTAAAACAAGGTAATCAACGTAAAAAGTAAAACTCACTACCATCTCCCCCAACCATATGACAACCTTCGTTACAATACTTTGAAGTGAATTGTCCTAATTGATTAATCTGACAAACCTGACCATCCAGCTCTGCATGAAGACTTTGCCCAAGCCAGTGCTACCTGTGCCAAAAAGGCGGCTGCCGGATTGTGAGGTGTGGCGGGTATTGGCCTTGAGGCCACAACCACATAAGAGCGATCTACTTCTATCTGTATCGGCGGTGCTAGTATGACTGGTTCAACTACCGCGGGGTAGGTACGTTCGATGGAGCTCGAGGTGGTGTCTGTGGTGCGTGTTGCCTTGAACTTACTCTAGAAGCTAGGCTTCTTGACTTTGAGATACCACTTCACTGAACTGCTGACTGAAGATTCCTGAGGGTCGCCACAGAGCTGACACCTCTTGATCTCATGGCTTCTTCAAACGCCAGCGTCAACAGCGATGGTTGGGCAACGATTAACACCTGCAATTGCTGCCCTAATTGCCTGACTCGCTCTTGTGATTCCAAGGCCGTCTGTTCGACTTGAGTCAAAATCGGTGCTATCTGCTTATACAACATTAGGGCTGCCATCTCAGCTGCATATTGTGGAGGGGACTCGATTGCAAGGGGTAGCGAAAGTGCTGTGCGCATGTTCACGTCGTTGTCTGAGTCTATTAATTACCCTCCCTGAGCAGCTAACTCAACAGCTGTCAGGCTTGCCCTAATTATCCGATCAGAAAGGGCTAGTTTACGGTATTCTGCCAGCTGTATCTTCATCCAGCGGTTGGCATTAACTCCCATCTTGTTTTGCCATTCGAGTTGAGTAGCAGTAATGAAATCTCCCATGGAACCCTTATGTTCTTGAAACCAATTCATCACTTCTCTCACAATGTAGGGTTCAAACAGTTCTCTTGTGAAGGTGGCGAAGTCGATGGCCATTCATCTTTGTTTAACGACCCTACGATACGTATTGTGCCTTAACAAAATTAACCGTACACCCAGGATCTGTGGCAACACAACCCTTTTCAAGACCCTATCCCCTGAACACCACCTAAAGAAATTCCTCTAGAACAACCATAACTAAACTATTAGATATAATTACTATATTTGAAGAAATATTGCCACCCATTTTTCACAATTATACTACAAAACTTAATTTCCCTAAACACCTATCTAAGTTTACTAGGAGGAAAATATTTAGGTTACACAAAACATAGAGTCAGTATTACAAAAATTGTTGTTTTCTTGACATTTATCCCAAAACTGTTAGAAGTATAATTTCCAAGTGAAATCAGAGTGATAAGTAGAGAGAGTATAGAGGAACATCTTCTAAAAAGAACCAGATCTCAGGCTATTATTATCATAGAGAAACCTCTGAAAGGCTATAAAACTAGAACTTTTAACATGTTTGCAAAAACTGCTCTTAATGTTTATATCCTTACAAGGAGGACAATACTTGCATAAAAAGATTTTAAAATCCTGTCAGTATAAGTAGGTAAGATAGATAGTATTCCAGCTTATTAAAAACCAGAAAGAAAATATGAACACATCGCTGTCAGACAAAAAAGGGAACATAAAACAAGAGAAGATACATGAAAATAATAACTCTAATAACAAGAGAAGATAAGAAAATGAAGTCAGTATTTGAATTTCCTATAGAGTACCAGCTTTATAATAGTATTCAGAGGTGTTTCACATGAAGGGTAGTATCAATATAGTTCAAAAGATGCATGAGGTGGGAATTACTTATTATTGAAAACCTTTTGATACAAATGTTTTTCATACTCTAACAGCATCAATTATTAACACAATAGAGGCAGTGATTAATTCTAATAAATGTCAATTCTAATACTGATTTTTACAATATATTTAAATATTTTATTTTATTTTTACTGTTGGGATAATAATGGTAGGATTGGTGGATGAGGTGGTTGCCATGGGTTAAGTTTTTCCTGGTGCTGGGTATACAGTTAATTTTGTTAAGGTACAATAGCTACAATCACTATCACCTTAGCCCAAATGGTATACCAAGTGGTAACCAGAGGTGGTATGGTCTTGTATACTTAGTATACAAATAGCTGGTAAACATAAGATAATGCCTAGGAAATAGTTGAGTAGCCTTGAGGTACTCTACAAGGGAGGGTAACCTTTGTGAATAAGTTCGCATAAAGTCAAGGAATTTGTGGGAACGTTACACAGACCTCCAAGATAACATTAGGTGTTAACAGGAGGACTTCCGAAGCGGTTAAAGGCATAAGAGGGCAAAGTTACCCTACCTTGGAAATTTGACCATTATGCCCATGGACCCCAGTTACCCTACTGAGGAGTCCAAGTTACCCTACCTTCACCAGCAAAGAGATCCTAGAACTTAGAGGTCGATTGCCTCACATTCTATGGGCTCTTAGATGTTGTTGGGCACACACGCATCACCGCGGGGAGGCCCCACATCTGTGAAAGGGTGGCCCGAACATACTATCGAACTTTTGCGGGTTTAGCTAACACCCCCCTCTGGCCCCAGCGTTGGGATGGTACGTCATAGACTGACGGCTGTGTAGTTGCTCGTTTGCTAGTTAAAAGAGGTCATTGGAGCAGCTGCTGTCACACCATATAAGTCGTTGCCGTCTGTCCGACCAAATGTCGTTCGCAGGATATATAAGGGGAGTATGGGTAACCGCCAAAATGGGGGTCACCCATATACGGTCTCTCCAGCAGCTAGGAGTCTATCATGGCCTACGGGGAGTAGGGTAGTCTTCCTAGAGGAACTTAGGTAGTCTAAGGAGGTCAGGGTACTTGCGGGACAAATACCTTAGTAACCAGCCGGGACATTCTTCCCTTGATTTGTAGCATTACTATGGGTTGTTATTGGACTCTAGAGGTATGAGTCTTATCACGGTAGAGCATATCCCAAGAGGCTGGCTATGGGTAGCGCCCACTTAGCCAACCATCGGCTACATCTCACTGGGGGAGCTTGTATGTCCATTTATCACATTAGATAGTTGCATAGATTAAATGATGGACTGCATAGCTTGTATAGACGAAACTACCACTGGGCCAGTGAGTCCACCACCTAGGTATTGATTCCGGTTGTTGTCATAACAGTTAGCTACTGGTATGACTTAGATAGGAAGAGTTTTTCCACCTGCCATTGTATTGAAGATGTATTGCAGAAACTTATATCCTATTGACGGAGTTAAGTGTACCCGAGTTGGTCCGACACTTCCGGCAGGATAAACCCTCATGGAGGGTACACCTCGGACAACCCCTGAGCAGGACAGGGCGCTCGCACAAGGTCGGAGTAGTGGTGAATATCAAAGGCTTAAATCTGATATCAACTTAAGTTTAAGCGTTTGGCATTCTACTTCGACAACCAACATTTCCTCAAGAGAACTAATTGAGTAAAGCTTCGAGCTTAACGATATTAAGTTTAACCATTTTGATTCTTCGTGAATTATTTACTCTATCTTTATCTTCTAGTTTGAGTTTTGGTGCGGTCGCAATCTCAGAGTTCACCTCTCTATAAAATGCCCCCGTTACACTTTGAGGAGGTATTCTGTCCCTCACCGAAGAGTCTCAGATAAGACTAGGAAGGAAAGTAACATGGTTTAAGATTTCTAACTCCTGTAGTTCCTCAGGTATCTCTGTTGGTACAAGGTCGGCCATCTGCTCTTTGATGCACCACTCTCCTATTCTGCGCAAATCTGCAATAGCATTATAGCTGGAAAGGTCATAATCCTATTCAACAAAATCTATATCTGAAGACATTGTTCTTTCCACCAGATGCTTCTTGTACCAGACAAGTGACTCGCACCTAAACAAATGTTAAGATGCTGAACATTTTTCAACAATTCTTAGAAGAGAGTTAAGCGAGGGCGCTTAACTATATACTGTAATGGAGGCACCCTATAGAGAGGTGAACTCTAAGGTTGGGACCGCACCAAAAAGCCAAAGCAGAAGATAAAGATAGAGTAAATTATTCACGATGAATCAAAATAGTAAAGCTTAATATAGTTAAGCTCGAAGCCTCACTCGATTAGTTCTCTCAAGGAAAAGTTGATTGTCAAAGTAGAATGCCAAACACTTAAACTTAAGTAGATATCAGATTTAAGCCTTTGACATTCACCACTATTCTGACCTTGTGCGAGCACCCTGTCCTGCTCTGGGCTTGTCTGAGGTCTACCCTCCATCAGGAATTATACTTCCAGAAGTATCGGACCAACTCGGGTACACTTAACTCTGTCAATAGGCTATGAGTTTCTGCAATCCATCTCCCATACAACCGCAAATGGAAAAACTCTTCCTATCAAAGTCATATCAGTGGCTAACGGTTATGACAACAACCGGAGTTAATACCTAGGTGGTGGACTCACTGGCCCTGTGGTAGTTTCATCTATACAAGCTATACAGTCCATCATTTAATCTAAGAGACTACTCAATGTGATAATTTGACATGCAAGCTCCCCCAGTGAGATGTAGCCGATGGTTGGCTAAATGGGCACTACCCATAGCCAGCCTCTTGGGACATACTCTACAGTGATAAGACTCATACCTCTAGAGTCCATTGACAACCCATAGTAATACTACAAATCAAGGGGAGAAGGTCCCGCCTGGTTACTAAGGTATTTGTCTCAAAAGCACCCTAGCCTCCTTGGACTACCTAAGTACCACAAGGAAGACTACTCTACTACCCATAGGCTAAGATAGACTTCTAGGTGCCGGAGGGACCATTCACCGATGATTCTCATTTTGGCGGTTAACCATACTCCCCTTATATATCCTGCGAACGACATTTGGTCGGACAGACGGCAACGACTTATATGGTGTGACAGCAGCTGCTCCAATGACCTCTTTTTACTAGCAAACGAGCAACTACACAGCCATCTGCCTATGACACACCGTCCCAACACTAGGGCCAGAGGGGGTGTTAGCTAAACCCGCCCAAGTTCAATAGTATATTCAGGCCACCCGTACTCAGGTGTCGGACCTCACCGCACGGATGCATGTGCGTCCATGAACATCTAAGTGCCCATAGAATGTGAGGCAATCGACCTCTAAGTTCTAGGATCACTTTGCTGGGGAAGGTAGGGTAACTTGGACTCCTTAGTAGAGTAATTGGGGTTCATGGGCATAATAACTAAATTCCCAAGGTGGGGTAACTTTACCCTCTTAGGCCTTTAACCACTCAGGAAGTGTTCCTGTAAACACCTAATGTTGTCTTGGAGGCCTGAGTAATGTTCCCATAAATTCCTTGACTTTATGTGAACTCACTCCCGAAAGGTTACCCTGTCTTGTAGAGTACCCAAGGCTACTCAACTATTCCCTTGGCCTTGTCCTAAGTTAACCAACTATTTGTATACTAAGTATACAAGACCATACCACCCCTGGTTACCACTTGGTATACCCTTTGAGCTAAGGTGATAGCCATTGTCGCTACCTATCATATAGTCGTTACACTTTGACTGAGTTGGCTGAACAAGCAGGAGTTCAGGCTAGTATAGTAACCCTGCATGACGGATTTTCTACCAATGGCTACCATCCTCGTATTGCCCGTATTCAACCATTTCTGTCTCCTAAGACTAAGGCAACTTGGCTTTACTGGTTCCACCACTATTCTGACTGGACAAGGGCAGATTGGAATAAGGTTTTCTGGAGTGATGTGTCAGCATTTAATGTGGGAGGATTGTTTTCTAGTGGGAAAGTATGGGCTACACGGCAGGCTGGGGAAGCAGATTTAGAAGACCGCTTGGTTCCGAAGTTCAACAAGCTACAAACTATTATGGTGTGGGCTTGTTTCAAGGGAGGTCATAAAGAACTACTGATTTTTTCTGATAAAGAGAATTGGGGGAACACTGTAACCCCTGCCTCCTTCACAGCCTATATTGTCCCTCATTTCCATTGCTTTTGATAGCATGAATCGCAACCACAGCCTAGTAGCACCATAGACTCAGATTCAGACCTGGACTCAGACTATGTGGACTTGCAGCAGGATATCCTCCTTCACAGCGGGCTGCCCTCACTGAGAATCACTTCCGTGCCGTTCTAATCTGGGGCTATTTTATCGCCTGGCCACCTTTCTCTCCTGACTGCAGCTCAATTGAAAATGTCTGGAGAACAATGAAACAGTGTATCAGGCAACACAAGCCATTTTCTACGACTAATCCAGCTCTCCAGGTTGCCATTCAAGAAGAATTGAATGCAATAACCTCTGAGGAACTTATCGCTCTTGTTGACTCAGTTCCTACTCGTGTTCGTGAGGTAACTTTTTTTTCTTCTTCTGTCTCATCTTATATAGCCTTGCCTCATAGATTCCTGGGTGCTAATAATTCTTTTCCTACTCTATAGATTCGGCTTGCGCATGGGGGCTATTCTGGGTATTAGGAATGGGGTCGCTACTTCACACACTTGCTCTTTCCTATTTTTCCTTTCGGTCACGTATTATTATTTCTCTTTTTTTTTAATCTTCTACTGGGCGCAAATCAAAGATTTGGAATGAGTGACTTTGATATCTATACTGTAACCATACATTTTGCTTGTCACATCTTCTCTATCTTTAGTGCCAGAGTATTTTATTTGGTTATGATCGTGTATTTTTCTAGTTAACTGATATGATGTCTTAAACATCCCTGTAACATTCACAATTTACAAAAACATCTCCCCTGGTACTTATTATACTACCCCACTCTTCATACATTATCCAAGTAGAGCCAATAGAGTGCTTATGGAGTCCCGTTTGGGTTGTTTAAAGGAAATCTTTAAGTTGGCCAAGACACCGACACCGTTACCCTAGGGGTATAGCCTGGAGGGCTGGGCTGGTTGAATTTCTATTTTTTCTCACCTTGGGGGAAAAGTTTCTGAGATTCTTGAGGACACAGACCCATTTTTTCTATATATTGCTTCAAGTGGAATAATAGCCCCTGGACCGTGCTGAACTTAAAAATTTCCTTTAAACAACCCAGACGGGATACCAGAAGCACTCTAATATGGTGCCGGAAAACCAAAACCTGAACCGGGATTCGCATGCTCTATGTTCTTCAAAATCAGCCACATCATATGCTTGATAAAGATAAAAAAACCACTACACGATAGAGAAAGCCTGTAGGAATAGTGTAGTGGTTTTTAAAGACCAGATAGGCAGTAAATAAAGACAATTTTGAAGATTGAAAAAGCCGATTTTTCGCCGACAGACATTAAACTACCGCAAAAACTCGAATAATTGGACGTCACACAGAGCAGTTAATTTAAGGTATGTCTCGCCAAGCATTCGTCATGTTGATCAGTGGATATCAATTTTGTAATATCATGGTTGCTAATCATAGTGAAAATTGAGCTCATCTACAGACTCTTCCTTCTCCTTCATGTCTATACTCTCATTATCTACAACTTCCATCAGCATCTCCTCCTCCAACCCCCCGTCCACCCTCCCGTTCATGTCCCCCTCCACGCCCCCCTCCACACCCCCCTCCATGCCCCCCTTTATGCCCCCCTCTATGCCTCCTTCTATGCCCGGCTCCACTCCCCCCTCCGCTCCCTCTTCCTCTCCCCACTCAACCTCACCCTCAACCTCATCCATTTCTTCAAGCCCAATCTCTCCTATTCCACCCACCTCTTCCAACTCCTTTAACCCCTCACAAAGGAAGTCGGTAGCTAACCCTTTGATAGATATTTTGTGATCCTCACTACCATCGATTGGTAGTGAGAGACCGACAATGCGGAAGGCCCGGCAGACGACTTCTACCCGCTCGGTGGAAAAGCGCTCCCATGCCTCTCCCACTACATGGGTGATGGCTACTCGTCGACGCCCTACCATACTACCAGTAAGTTTCCCCCCTAGAGCCAGTGTTCTTTCCTCCTCTTCCTCAATTTCTTCTAACTGCTGATCCATCACTTCCTAGATTTTCATTTCAATTAAAGTCTACGGTAAGTTCTCCCTTCCCCTACTTGTTGGAAAATCAGTATCACTAACCTTCAACATGTCCTTAAACGGACCATTAATAGATACGTCTAGGGGTTGCACTAATCCTGTGCAGCCTCCAGGAATTACACTAGGTGTAATATCATGGGCACAAAAGGTATCTAGTACCTCAGATGTTTTGTGCCCCAAGAAAAGATCAATAGCTAGGAGGGTTGGCTGACTATTGAGAACAGGTATAAGCTGCTCATCGAGCCACTCGATCACGTTGATCGAGTTGGTGTAGGCGGTCGGGTTAAACTTCACGATAACCCGACTGTCATACCTTAGACGCTCTGCTACCATGGTGGGTCCGGTACCCATTCCCCGAAAAAATAAAAGGGGTTTCACACGAGGAACCCCATCAGCGAAAACGGTAAGTTGAATGGTCCCCTGCCGCTTATCCCAACCTGACCGGCTGGATTGAATTCAGATTGTTTGCTCTCCCAGCTGATTGTAAGTTTGACCTTCTAGATATTCGAAGGGGACTGGTGTCTGATCCATGTTACAGATATTCTGTAACATGTATCGGCCAGCACAATGCCCACCTTCCTCCCTTTCCTCCAACCCTTCCATTTCCCCAGCACGGTACTGTGAGTTTCTCCGATTAATTTTTAACCAGTTAAGTATCGCATCCCCAAAGTCTTTAGGAAGCTGACTGGCTTTATTAGTGGCAAATCGAAGACTAATTTGATGCCATCTTAGATATCCACGAAACCATCCGTTTGAAAAGGTAAACCCCCCGTAGCTTGAGTTGGGTAGTGTTTAATAAAGAGTACTTTACTAACTCTTCTAAACCAACCTCGCCGCACTGGTCTTCCGAGAGCACGCTGCTCTCTGAAGCGCTGGTAAAGCTCCTTTTCTATCGCTGGCCACTGTAGCTTTCTTCCTCCTCCGCTTCCTCGTCTTTGTCCTCCCTGTTGGTCCCTGAATTTCCCTTCCTTCTCCTCCTGCCTCCAGCGCGAGAGGTTTGCTGCTGGGACTTTGAAATAATTGGAAACTTCCTCTCGTGTTGGCTGGCGTACTTTGGTTGGGCTGTAGCGTATCTGGGGTCCTATCCAATATGAGAGCACACGGAGCTTATACTTAATTGTATAGGAACGATAGGGATTTTCAGCTACCTTTGTTGGCCTCTGGAGGATTTCGGTAAGTGGCTTCCTCTTTGATCCCCGCTTTTTTTTGATGCCAGCATAGAATTTGCCTGCTGGTAGTGGACGGAGGTCTGGCTGTACACGGATCCGGCCACATGGCTGATTTGGCATTCTTCTAATTGATTGTGGAATCTTTTGTTTGTATTTCTTTCTTTCTCTAGAATTCTTTTCTGTTTCTATTTTATACACTATTTACTTTGTATCTACAAGTTTGAAATATCAGGTGAGGTTGCAATTGACTTCGCGTGATATTAATTGTCTCTGATTTCTTGTATGTTTTTTGTCTTAAACAACCCCTGAGACATTAATCTCCACTTCCTCTAGCCTTGAACTTTATTTTTACCTCCTGGGACACCGTCCAATTATTCGAGTTTTTGCGGTATGCAACATCACAATAGAGAAACTGATTGGACAGAGGGTGTCTCAGTTGAACCCTGACTCATGAGAGAAGCCTCATCAACGGAATTAAAAATTCAAAGTAGAGAAGTGTTAACGGTCGCGATTAAGCAACAACGATGGGACGGGCAAGTAAAAATACTTTGATGAAGCGCAAATTAGGCCGAAGGGGGGGAAGGCCATTGAAAGAACTTGAGGTATATTCGGGTACGCTATTCTTCTTCAAAGTTTGCCACTTAGTGCAGAGACTTACGGGCTAATTTCCATAGTTTTGAATGAGAGTCTGAATACAGCTATACCAATAAAACCAGGACCGTGCCGGCAGACAATATGGCGTCGGAAGAAGAGCGAGAAGGCCAATTTGAAAAGAAACCTTATAGGCGTAACGGAGGTCCCCCCACATAATAACCTCAGGATGGAAACTGAGGTTGGAGAGATAAGGCCCATAGACTTAGGGACAATGATAGTGATTCTGGATGAAGAGAACGAGGAAGCTCAACTATCGAGGGATATTGAGCATGGGTTTCTCAATTGGCCTAGAGTAAGCCGAAGAAATGAAGATAAAGTAAAGAGTTATATTCTTAGCAAAGGTAAGTTCACATATATCTCAACTGTATGCATGATAACTAACTATTAATCCTCTATAGCAATTAAATCTATTAAACGAGCTTTGAGAGCAAGAAGGCAGAGATTAAGAGGATCAAATCGAACCCATTATGAATTTGTCTTACAATTCATGCGATTCCAAATGCTCGGACTCCGGAAGGTGTTTTGGAAGATGCCTCGAATGAAAGCAGCTAGTCTTGTAGCAGCAACAGGAGGAAAAGGCAGAGCTACGCTGCTTCAGATAATCCATGATGAGCGTAGTTGGATTCAAAATCACTCTATTGAAGGGAACAAGAGAAGGGAAAGTGGAAGTATCATTTCACGGTTGAGAGATGAAGGGAGTGGGCTGGCAGTAAAGGAATATTTGGCTAGTGCTGGGGAGTCTGTGACCAGACAGCAACTTGCATATGCTATTAACACCAATTGGAGTACCGGAAGACTCCCTATTGTTAATGCCGGTGTTATAACCATTCTTCCTGCTCCGGCATTGTCAGTTATGAATACTACCTTATCCAGCAGAACAGCCTCTTCGTGGTTACGGTCCCTTGGATATAGCTATAAGGAGGTCAAAAAAGGTGTCTACAAGGATGGTCATGAGAGAGAAGATATCATATCCTATCATCAGAATCAGTTTCTACCTACCCTCCAAGCTCTTAAGCCCTTTATGGTATCCTGGAAGCAGAGTGAGAATGGCAACTTGGAAGTGGTAATGGTACCACCTGAGAGTCTGCCTGCCTACCAACGAGCCATAGTGGTAGTGACTCATGATGAGTCGACATTTGATTCAAATGATGGAAGAGCAAGAGTATGGGTAAAGGATGGGGGGGCACCACTACGGAAGAAATCTCGAGGGAAGGGTATCATGGTGTCAGACTTTCTTTTTCAAGGGGGGCGGCTTCGGGCACCCCACTGGCTTCCTACTGGAGATTTACCTAATTTTGGCCTATCACCTGAATCCGGATTTATCCTCAGAGATGACCCTTATATGGCGACCATGAAGCTAGAATATGGGAAAAATCGCTGGTGGGAAGGAGAAGACCTTGTTCTCCAGGTCTTAAGAGTTGCAATTCCCATTTTTGAATCAGCTTTCCCTGGCTGTCAAGGTCTCTTTCTATTTGACAACGCAACTAGTCATGCTGCATTTGCCCCTGATGCCCTACTAGCTAAGAGGATGAACCTAAGGCCTGGAGGCGAGCAAACTATTCTACACCCTGGAGCCTATTCGCATATGGGGCATAGCTATGTTCAAGAAATGGTAGACCCTATGGGGGTACCAAAGGGCTTGAAGACGGTTCTTCAGGAGCGGGGATTGTGGAAGAGAGGATTGCGAGTTCAGTGCAGAAAACCCGGAACTGAGAAGCTACTGAAGACCTGTTTACTCAGAGGGTCTCAGACCTGCTGTGCTCGGGCTATCATGGCCTCTCAACCAGACTTTCAAGCACAAAAATGCCGCCTCCAGGAGGAAGTGGAAAGAGCTGGGCATTTAGTACTTTTTTACCCCAAATTTCACTGTGAATTGAACCCCATCGAGTATTTCTGGGGGGCAACAAAGAGGTATACTAGAAACAATTGTCTTTATAGTATTAAGGGCTTGAGACAAACAATACCAGATGCCCTAGATTCGGTCTCTCCAAGCCTGATTTGTAAGTACTTGATGAAAACAGAACGAATGATGGATGCCTATAGGGAGGGGATGGCATATGGGACAACCGAGTTTACTGCAAGAATGAAGCATGTATATAAAAGTCACCGTCGTATGCCGGAGCAGCTACAGGAGTAGAAATACTCCATGAATCTACCATGTATCACGGTATCATGAACGATCACTCGATGTCTTGGCTGCCAAGTCTGTTGCATCTTGGCACTAGGGCTGGTTCAGTTTTTGGTTTTCCCGCACTATACGTTGTTGATATAAAGAAAAGGAGAGAAAAGAAAAAAGAGTAGAGGGGAGAAAGGTTTTACCTACCTTCAAACGTAAGTTACAAGTGGTAAGACAATCCACCAGCAGATTTCTCGCAACCACTCTTATAGACAAGAGTTTAGTGAACCAATTACGGTACGGTATTTCCTCCCATCTTTCAAGGGTGCTCTCCTGAAAGGATCCTAAGTGAAACGTTAAATGAAACTTGAGCAACCCAACCCAAGTACTCGTATAGTACTAAGAGCAGGTATAACACACCGGATCCCACGGTCACCTTCCACTTTATGCACTGCCGCGAAGGAAGAGCCTCTAGAATTATTAGAGAATAGTGCAGTCGCACCCCCGCTATCCCGGATAGGCGGAATCCAAAGAATCTGGGCGCCCTGTAACTTTTGCTGCCGGTGATCCGGGATAGCGGGATAGGTTTTGGTATGAAGAAATTTGGAACTCCCGGAGGTTCATACAGGGCAGTGAGGTGCACGGATTATTTGGATCTGGAATGGCGGGGTGTGACGCGATATATATATTACACTTAGGATTACAGTGTTCATCTAGTAACTTGGCGCTGAAGGGGTTGGCTAGTGGGACAAGATACTCAAGGGAGAATAACGGAGACACCCAACCAAATGATCAAATCGTCCCTGAGGTAGTATATGAACCATGACCGAAGGTACGAACAAATTGTCCCGGACAGAGTCATGAAGGAAGTAGACCTAGAGAGGTTTAAGGCCTAACTACCTATCATACAAAAGCCAACCTAGATAGTTAAGGCTAGCCTCTAATAGAGGGAGTTGTGTGATGGTAGCAACCCCAGACATCCACTATGCCTTCAAAGGTGAGAAAGGTGTAAAATCTTTCCCTACGTTGCGAGCACCTGGCAGAGCGAGCAGTGGGTAGCACTTAAGCGAGTCGTGTTTGAAGACTCGCACATGGTTGCAACCTTCCCAGTCAATCATAGTTTGTATTCTTCCTTAGTATTGCTCATAGCAAGCAACATGCGGTTCACATCCACTCATCCTTTCCTATTCTTTACTTCCTTAAACTAAACTCTATACTCTCATAGACAGGAAGTCTATTCATTTCTAGCTCACATTACTAACCCCTAATAGAGCATCGGGCTTACCCCCCTGCTCACTCTGCCGGGTGCTCGCAACGTAGGGAAAGCTTGTAGTGCTCCTGTGCTGCCTGGAGTATAACCTATGACAGGACACAGGTGGAAGACAGAGTAAGGAGAGTATGCCAGGTCACCCGGAGTAAAGTGGAGAAGCAGTGCTAGTGTGTTTCTAGCATTGGCAAAAAAAAAATACTTACAGGTGCCATTGTATATAAGGACCGGATATCTCATCTGAACCCTACTGTACATACCCTATAAAACCCGATCCCAGAAAGTCATCTCATCCCTAACCTCCCATTCATACCGGCAACAAGTAACGAACCAGGGTTCTTTTGCTAAATAAAAGGGGGAGGTGTAAGAAAAAGGTATTATAGGAAGAAAAAATAGATTTTCTTGCGCTGTAGTAACAGAATTAATTAGCCTAAATAGGCGATTGGAAATACTGAGAAAAAAACACATTGTTGCCATCTCAATCCCGCTGCGAATGTATATCGAGTGCCGACATAAGCAATACAGAGGGCTCAATCAATTAAGCAGGGAACGACGCGAGATCATTATTAGCCCTATGCCTCCAAGCTTGAACCGGCCAAACACAGCCCGCGAGATGGGGAATCCCAGCACCCGTCATCTGCCAGAGCGAATCTAAAGCGTTAATGAAGTCCAAGATCTCGGAAACAGACGGCCGGTTACTTGCTTCTCCAGGAGCACGCGAGAACTCCTCGAGTTCGCGGAGGGTGCCTGAGAAGTAGCGGGACATGAGTTGACGGTGGGTTGATTTAGGTATGAACTCCGCGAAAACGGCACAGCTGTGCTTAAGCATGAAGCTCTCAAGATCGTAGAAACTGTGGATCTGGTCTTCGGGGTAGATCTTGAGGTAGTCGGCTTCGTCGCCAAAGCAGCGGAGAACGTGGTGTTTCATAGCTGCTATAAAGCTTGAGAGTGCGTCGACCTGTATCTCGAGCAACAGTGTAGAAAGATGCTTGGCTGAGACGACCGTAGCGATTGTCGACATGGTGGAGCGCACATAGGTTCTAGCATGGTTCGTGTCGCTGGCCTCTCTTCCCCGAGGAGCATGGATTGATTCAGCCATTCCATTTCCAACCAGGCCCTGCTGAGCTCCAAGTGTTCCGGAAGACGAACTGCGTGACCCTTTTGAAAAGGCTCTATTGCTGGTATGGAGTCGAGTGGCCATCGGGGGGATATAACAGCCCGGAATTAGATTTGGTGGTAGAGTACCTGCTATAGCTTTCGCCCCTGCGTCTTGCGCAAACCCGGAATCAACCCTTTTCTCATTCATGAGTTCAATCCTTGGTTCGACCTGTTTCTCTAGTCTTTGCTCAGCCTTGAATTCAACAGTTTGGGACGAAAATCCTTTCGGTTTTGGGAGATGGCGGGGTCTTTGAGATCTTCCATAAATCTTCTTCAGCAGGGACTGGCTACTCTGCCCTTTCTCGTACATAAACGCCTTGATTTCTACAAAAGTTAGCCCCTCAGCTTGAGCGCTACAACCGGGTTTCCACTTACTATAAATTATAGCGTTCACGCTGAGATTGAAATCATTAGTCAAGAGATAAGTATCGTACCCTTGATCATAGAAAAATCTGCCACAACTATTAGTTTGGATTTCGTAAATATCCCTTGTCTCGCGAAATACCTAGCACAGTCTAAGATCGCCATGTCGCCGTGATTGAAATTCTCATCAATAACCTCTTCCCTGGTTTGTCCCCAAACTCCTGGTTCCGGCTTCGACAGTACCTGAAATGCCCAGCGGTTTGCCGCGCGTGCAAGCATAGATATGTCAACATGATGGCCGCCAAACTGTGGGTTAATATCGGTAATGCTTCTATTTGATTTCTTGAGTCCGTCCAGTTCTTTGATAGTGGCCCAGGGCAAAACCACCACGCAGCCCCACTCCATGTATGAAAGAACAAGGTCGTTGACGAGACTAAGATGAGCCAGGATGAAACTTGTATCAATTACGATAATATGGGTAGCGTCGTCAACACGCTGCCCAGGCGCAAGAACTTCCGGCTATGTTTGTCTTTCTTTAGCAGATCTCAACATTGGTTAACACTTGGCATATGGCGATTAACTTACCTTTCCCTGACTAATTCTCTCGTTGGCACGGTCCTCAGCGATTACATGAGCGACTTCCCTGATGTCTCGCCATTCTTCAAGGTCTGCCATAATCACGTCTCCATCATCGTCAAACTCCACACCGGCAAGGGCTCGTGAGTTTGTGGCGGCTCTTTGGGAGGGCAGAGCGGAACAGCTCATATCTTCTGTGCCCGGCAAATTCTTTGGGCTCGGGGCTTCAAACGCAACAGAAGTATGAACCAACCTTTGATCTTTCTTCTGTTCAGCGGTTTGCGTCGCAAACTTGGTTTTTAACACCCCACATCCAGTCAGCTTGACAGATTCAGGCTTTTTCTCATCACATTTTCCTTTCAATTCTTTGGAAAGAGCCAAATCTACAGTAAGCCCAGGCGCAACCTCCCCGGAGCTATTAGTGTCAGAAGGGTTTGTGGCCCAAGGATCCCACTGCGTAGTGGTAGCCAGCCCCCTTCCCCTAGCAGCGGTGCTAACAGACGCCCATTTCGACTCGCTCAAGCCATTTGCTCCTTGCTTTAAGGGTGCTGCTTCACCAGAAGGGACGGGGCGCTTGTTTTCGTCATTGAATGGAAGGGGCCTTCTTGTTCTATCCCACCGCGAACCCATACTGGGTGGATCTGTCTTTGCTTTTCCTAAGCCAGTCATTTCCTTTAGATGATGAATCTCAGAGAGAGGGATGCAACAAACACAGCAGTGAAGGTATAGGAGTTAAACCTGAGATTCCAGAAACACCAGAGGTATGATGAGGATGGTGATAGTGATGATGATGGCGCTGATGATGATGCTGGCGGGCGGTTGTGGGGTGGTAGTGATTGAGGGTGGAGCAGGGTAGGGGGAGAAGTGGGACGAGGAGGGTTATGAGGCGTACAAGAAGAAAAGTGGGTGGTGGTTCCAAAGGGCTACGTGGAAGGGCAGGGGGTAATAATATATTTGTGTTGTTAAAGAATGGGTACAGGAACAGAGAATGTTCCGCAGAATCCCCTGGCGAGTGACGACGGATGATTACGTCTATTTACTGCTGGGTGGAGCGCGGCGGCACAGGCAGGACTGTACCCTAATTGTGTCTCCTGCTTGTCACACACTTGTGGCTGCGTTGACCTAACTCCGAAAGCCGGGTAACATTCCGAGCTTTCGCCCAATGTTTTGAGATTCCAGCCCTGTCAAGGCCAACACTTTAACATACAACCCACCCAACCATCCCTTCCCACCACTCTTTCCTTATTCACCTCGCACCAACCCTCGCACATACACTACTACTACTCCGTCTTGGTCTCCAGCACCTGTTTCATAACGTAATGCCCGACAATACTGAGATGGACCTGGACGAGGTTCCTCCAGTCGAGGAAAATGAAGTAAGCTCCAAAGCTTCCTCTAACCCCAAGACAGCCGCAGGAGCTTTCGCTGTCCGTTCAATCGAAGGTTGGATTGTTCTTGTGACCAATGTCCACGAGGAAGCGAGTGAGGAGGATCTGCAAGACCGCTTCGGCGAATTTGGTGACATTCAAAATCTTCATCTTAACTTGGATCGAAGAACTGGATACGTTAAAGTATGATTCCTACCCATACGTTGACCTAGATATATATGGTTCCTGAATAGTTGATGAAGGGGAATGTGATCGCTAGGGATACGCCTTGATCGAATTCTCTACGCTTTCCGAAGCTCGCGAAGCAATTGCCGCCACCAACAATACAAAGCTACTCGAACAGACTATATACTCGGATTTTGCATTCGTTCGCCCACCACCCACTCCCCACAACAGTCGCGGAGGCGGAGGAGGTAGAAGGGGTGGAGGCGGTCGGGGAGGATCGAGTCGTCCCAGGAGTAGGTCACCGGGTGCGAAGGATGAAGCGGCTCCGAGCAGGAGCTTGCAGGATAGAATCACTTCATAATCAAAGTTTGTCTAGCTCCGGACATTATATCCTTGAAGTGGAGGAAAGATGGCCGAACATCGGTTGGATCTAGTGTCTACGGCCCCTGTTGTGTTACTGTCGTTATTTTCTTGCTACCTCTTATTGTATCAAACCCGGCCTTGAGTTGGTATGAGCTCCAAGCTCTACGACAGGGCTCTTATTAAATTCATAATGGGAGCGGATGGAGGCGGTTAGCTAGCGTTTCCTCGTATAGTATTCGTACTGTGTTGTATTATAAGTGACTGTTCGCAGTGGTTTGTCGTTGGATTTGGTAGGGGTCTGTATAGGATTAGGCCCTGTGTTGTGTAGATAGGATATGACTATCATCCTTAAAATTCGAGTGATAACAGAGTACGTGTCCAGTGCTGTACTGTATTGCATAGTAGAGTAGACTAGTGGATGTTTGATCACCGTTGAATCTACTGTACTGTACCGGTGCAGTATCTTAGATGCCTAAATGGTTGGTGATTTGGGGGTGGTCAACTCTCCTGTAGAGCACTGATCTGCTATCTATCATACTCTACATTTATTCTACAGCACAGTAGGCCCCATAGTTATGGTGAGAAGATCCATACAAATGACCCATCTCTATAATGAGTGGACACACACACATCACTTATATTCTCGCTTTCCCGCGCTTGGTGTGTGGTTTGCAGTCAATTCTCTCGGAAAGTCTCTCTGGGCACTTTGGTGATATGCGCCGTTTATGCAATTTCCAGCGTACTGGATTAGGGAAACATGTATATGCGGCCTTAGAAATGCATGCAGCTAAAGATCCGTCGGTATTGGCCCCTTAGTGCCCTCTGGACAAATGCCACCCTACTTTCGTCATTCTCTCCCTCTGCCTTAATTGGCTGCAACAATAACTCCATGTCCCTTAAATACTAGTTGATGCCCCCTACATTTTCCTATCTTCTCTTCTCCCATCACTTTTCAAAACGGCTCATCACTAAAAACTTCGTTACCAGAAAAATGAGCGCCATTCCTGAACCAGTGAGTTGTCCTGCTCCTCTTCACTTCGTTGATTAATTCGCTAACGGATTACTTGTTTGCTAGGTTCTCACCCATGATGCCGCTCCTCGTAAGTATTATTTCTATCGATGCTCCTTCTTCTGGGCCATTGATTAACCACTACATGTCCTCTTCGTTTGGGAATCATAGCTGCGGGGCCCTACGTATGTTCATCTACCCTCAATCCAATGCGGTCAATTAACGGTGGAATCAGTCCCAGGCAATCAAGGCCAACGGTCTCGTCTTCGTCTCCGGTCAGATCCCCGCGGACAAGAACGGCAATGTTATCGAGGGCAGCATCGAGGAATGCACTGTAAAAAGCCTCCCCCTCCCACATGGTCCACTCGCACTAACTGTTTGACAGGAGGCTGTTTTCGTGAATCTCGCTGCTGTCCTCAAGGCATCCAACTCCTCCTTCAGCAAGGTCCTTAAAACCACAGTCTTCCTTTCCGATATGGCAAACTTCGCCCGTATGAATTCTGTTTATGAGAAACACTTTTCCGGGCACAAGCCCGCCAGGAGCTGTGTTGCTGTTAGGGAATTGCCAAAGGGAGTTCACGTCGAAATTGAGCTCGTCGCTTTGGAAGATATCCTCCTCCAGAAAGCCTAAGAAGGTATTTACGGGAATGTGGAGGAAGAGTAAAATTGGATTTTTTGTGTGCAGTCATACCGGTATGGGACACTGTCTGGGATCGGGGGGTTTTCGATGGTTGGATCAGCGCTATCATTGAGTTCTTTCTTCTGGTCGCTCTTGGCAATCGGAGTTACCGTAGCGAAAGTTCCTCAGGCGGCGGGGGGTGTTAGCTTATCTATTCTCTGTTGTGATTCACTTCTTCAGTGTCAAGAGGGGTTAAGACTGGTTTTGGTCACATGTGTGTGTCGGTCGTGTGACCCGAGGTGCACTTGTGGTTAACGCATCGGGAGAGCCGTGACTTCAAGTTGAGTCTAATGAGCGCCACAATCCGTGTATTCTCCGAGAACATTCAAGCTATAGTATTCCCCTTCGATGCCGGAGATGGGAGATCCCTTTCGGACCGCCTACATTCATATAGTGTCTTTTTCCTAGCCGCTTCGAAGCTGCCAGTTCACCAGCGGTTGTGGCTGGTCTTCAGGGGCGAGTGAGGGCGAGTGACAGCGAATTACGGTACTGTACTGTGCTGTACTAGCACAGTACAGTGCTTTCTCCTAACCTAATGGAAAAGATCGTATGATAACATGAAACAAGTCACACGAAGACTTTGTGAGTCAGAAAAATATAAGCATAACAGGGCTCCCCCCAACTAGAATACGTCGATCAGCTCTAAGTTATATATTAAGCGTTTTTTAGTACCGACTACGGTAAGTTAAGTTACATACAAGATCTGTACTGTACAAGTATAGGCTGCCCAAACAACGAAATAAAAATTACAAGAACCCGCCAACAAGTAAACCTTCAACCAAACCCAATATACAACCTCTCCCCCTTTGACCCTTCTCAAACACCACGGCCGCCGCCGCCGAAGGCTATCGTGACAACCTCCACCCTCTCTTGAGCATCCTCGCCATCCTCGCCATCCGCCCGGGCATCAGCGCATTGGGCGGCACGTCGGGCGGAATATTGCAGACCCCAACGGGCCCAGCATTGACCCAATTCGTTTTCCCGCCGAACTGCACCACGCTGCCTGGGTCTGGGAAGTATAGGTTGCCGAATTCTTGAGTCTTGCACTGGTTTATTTCACCAATGAACATGTCCGGCATCTCAGCCGGCCACCCGATCTCGCCACCGCCGCCGGCGTTAACGATCTCGACGTGTGCGCAGTTCATGTACATTTGGCGGAAGCCGGTTACTGTAAACCAGGTCCAAGCAAAGAGCGCGCTGCCGTGGGGGGCGTTGGCGGGGATGGGGAAGTCGAAGGTTTGTTCGGTTGTGTAGAAGGTGTTTTCCACGGCACCACGAGGACAGTCGCCTATGAATGATTTTAACACTTTGAAGGTGCGCCCGGCGTCGTATGAGATGCTGGCTTGGCAGCTACCGCCGTTGTGCGCGGCTACGCCTAAGAGGTCTATTCTGTTGTGTTGGTTAGATAGGGTGGGGGTTGTTAGGGTCGTGGTTTACTTACGTGAAAGTGCCGGCACCCCCGGCTTGCCATTGAGCGACTGGTGCTCCCCAGTTTGTCAAGTGGTAACCTTTACATGGGTAGTCGCTACCGTCGTCCTTCAATGGAGGACTATAGAAGTCGGCGCCTCCGAGTTCGTTGTAGTGTAGTGGTCTTGGGTCCTTGATGGCCAGGTGAGCGCTGGCACAGTGGAGAAGTATGAGGATTGCAAGTGCGAGTGCTGGTGGGAACATTTTGGAAATGATTGTGTTGACTTGCTTGATCGCTGGAGTGGATATACCCGCTCAACGGAAAGAGGGTGGAATTATATCGATCGATTGTTGTTCAATAAAGTTAAATAAGTGAGTGAGGGAGAAACGAATGGCAGTATTATTCCAGCTGCTGGTGGGGTTGGTTGGAATGAAGGTTGGGATATGGTCTGGGTACTGTACTATACTATGCACTGCGCTGCAGATATGGGGGTAGAAATTAAGGAAAGAAGTGAAAGAAAGGAAAAATAGTACAGAATGTTCCTGTGGTTGGTTGATGGCGGGGGTAGACGGGCAGGAAAAGATAGAAGGAATGGAAGGAATAGAAGGGGTGTTTACCAGTGGAATATATACATCATGACTCTCCTTTCCTCCTCCTCCTCCTCCTCCTCCTCCTCCTCCTCCTCCTCTCCTCTTCCTCTTTCGTACTCGTACTATACGGTACGGTATCATACTCGTGGCTTAACTACCGTAGCCACAACATACAAAAGCATAGGGGCGAACATTCCAAGTTTGTCCGTGCAGCCCAAACCAAAGCTACCTCCCCTCCGCCAACCCAGCCGCAAGATACTCTATGCGTGCCCACACTGGTGTGAATCGTCAAAAGTAATAGAAAGAAGAAGCGCCCTTACATGACAACACAACAGTCCAAGGTACTGGTACTTGCGCTGGCACTGGTACAAGTACCCGCGCCTAGCAGCCTCGAAGTCAATTTAGCTAAACAAGAGGTCGTGGTTGGACATTTGGGTGTTTCGAATGGCTGGGTTCGGGACGGGGCGGTTGGTTAATTGTGGAGTTTGGAAGGGAGGCGAAATTGGCCAAGGGTTGGATCTAGCCAAGATTTTAGCGTGGCTGTTGGATCTATGTCCAGCCACAGGTCTTGGGTCGTCACGAGGGGATTGGGTTTCTCTCGGCAGATTGGTTTTTATGGCATTAGAGGCATTTTATCATACTTACAGGTAGTCTAGATAGCCTGAGAAGAAATGAGGGAGAGAATCGTGGATTGTTAATAGCCTACCATTTCCAATTCAATGCGGCCATTTCATTCACACTTTTCATTCTCCTCTCGCTAGTGCTAGGGTAAATTATTATAACTATCATACAAAAGTTAACTTACTGTAGTCCCCCTTCCTTGCAACATATTATATGGTGAGGGAACTCTGTAGTCGGAGCACTTTGCCGGGAAAATATGGTCCGTCTTCAAACCCCAAAGGATTTTCAACCACAAGTCTAATGAGAATTATGGCTCTATTAGGTGATAGATTGGGTGATTCTCTACACACTAATAGAGGAAAAATAGAAATATCTCAAGTTTTCATGGAGATATAGGGGTTTAAAATGGGTTAAAATTTTGGTAGAAAAAAGAGGAATGTCCGGGGTATTCTGTGATAGGTTAAGTACTATTAACTGCCTTGATGAGGACGGTTAATTGATATTTGCCAAGATGTTAACCTATAGCCTGTTCCGACTACAGAGTTCCCTCACCATACCACAATTCAGGTCACCGAACCCACCAATCCCTCCGCAGATAAAACTTCGAACGCTTCACTTCCTCCCTCATCCCTCCCCCCTTCCTTCCGCGTTGACTTCAGTTAAGCCTTGTGTCTAGAAGCCCAACTTCCGCCGTACCCCTGCCGAACCCAAAAAAAGAGGGAGCATGAATCTGACAAGTCGCGTATAACCGCCGACCCGCCCGGAGGATTTTCTGGACTTTACTTTCCCCGCCGCTTTTGGGCGTGCTAGGGGATGGGGTCTTATCAAATTTTTGGACATTGATGAGGGGGCGAACGAGGATTGTGATGCTTTCTACACCGATTTGGCGAGTGAGGGTGTGGTATTGATGCCTTTGTGGCGTGGGTTTGATGCTGGTGCGCCCAGGGGATTTGGCGCGGTACGGTAGTCTACGGTACTCGTACGCATAAAGTTAGTGGTCACCTAGTCTCACTCGGGGGGTGATTATAGAGGAATTAATGTTGGTAAATAGGGCGGTCTTGGCAGCTAAGTTAACAGTGGTAGTGAAGTTGATATGAGCACGAGGTATTGTCTAAGCATTCTTGGGATTTCAGTGCTTAGAGGGGAGAATGAGAAGCGGTAGTAATGTCATGATAATATATGATGAGGTGTATAATTAGTTTTGGATGCAGCTTGGAAACGGTATGGAATCTCTCCCACGCTATAGCACAGCAAATAGCACTCCCCCAAACACCTCCAAACACCCCATCAATCATTGATGAAATAATAAAAATTGCTCTCTGAAATCCCATAACACAAAAACAAGGAGATCCTCTTTCAAGGAGAAAGTGAAAGGAAACGGCCAAGAACAGGGCCTGTGGGGGAGGGGGAGACATCCAGACACCAAGCTTCATCAACCTCAATCTTCACAACACCTCTCTACCCCCTTCGCCCATTCCCACCACTCCCACCACCACCACATCCCAAACACCTCCCCAAAATCTCCACCCTACGAACCAAATTCCTCCTCTCGCAGTCCCGAAAGTCGTACGCCCCGCTAGTGGCTAAAAACTGATCTCTCACGTTCCGGCAAATGCTATCGAATTGCGGGTATCTGTGGCCGCATGCGAATGTTAGGAGGATGTAGTTGCACATTGTGTCTTGGGTTCTTTCTCTCGATTCGCAGAATTCAGACATAGGGCGCGAGGGGCGCGGGTTATATATAGGGGGGAGTGTCAGGTCATCCTTAGATGTTTCCGGAACATGTAGGGTGGGGTTTGATACGGTGGTTTGCAGCCTGGGCAGTTTTGGTGGGATTTAGAGGGAGGGAGGTGGATTCTATGCTGCGCTGTTCTGTAGGAGGCGGCAGTGGGGCGATTGATTGACTGATGGCGAGATTGGGGGAGTGTTTGTTCTTGGGCGTTGGGGGCGGTGTTTGGACAAACGGAGTGGTTGGTTGAATGGATAGGTGCAAACTATGGCACCATGAGGAATCGGATTCGCGGTTCGTCTGGTTTTTGGAAATTGAGGAACTAGTGGGGTAGATTTAGAGCTTAGCTAGGGGCGGAGTCCTAGTTCTTCACTAATCTTTACAGTGAATAAACCACGACAGCACCTGTGCCCATTGAGGTGGGGAGTATAAGCATTGTCCGGGGATTAGTGACAAGGAGGGTATTGACGCCGTGGTATGTGAATTGGATATTGTTATGGTTAGCAGAATTGCATTTTCGCGATTAGAGAATTGCGGAGCATGAGAATGTCCGGATAATTATGATATTCCAGCGTACTGTACCCATACCATTGACGAGTACATACTCTAATAGCAGAGAGCCCTGACATTGCTCAAGTCAGGTTCGTTTTGGTGAAATCAAAAAAAACATTTCTTGGATAGCCAATATTGCCACCGATTGCGAATTTGTACTTGTACCGGTAACCGGGTTTTTGCTTTAAGGATGGCAGGCTTTTGTCGGAGCCTAACGTTGCACAGAAAATCAAAAGTCTACAGTAGAGTAATACCAAAAGCATACCCTTTGTCAGAGCTTCCTCGAGGTTAAGAATTACGTCCTGAAGTCCCCACGCAGATACTCTATCATAAATGCCTACCCGTACCTGCTACAGGTACGAAAGTTTTCCATTACAGAAGCCTACCGAACCTGATTCTCACTTACCGAGGACAAAAGTTGATTATCCCAGAAGCGAACAGAGAGCTCACCTCCCGCCCCGATTCAAGATATTATTATTATACCCACAGCCCTGATTCCTGTTATTGAATACATCTCGTCTCCTAGGAGGGAGTATTTTACAAGTATGATACCCGTACAAGCACCAGGAGAGTCGTTTTTGGACTAGGGCCAGGGTTACCAAGTAACCCCTTTAGTAGTGACGCGAGAAGCAAAAACACCCAACAGCTGGTCATAGATGGCGTTGGCTTGCCGCCTGGAAGTAATGCCGTGGAGTCCGAGGCCTGGATTGGCAGTGATATCCTTTACGTTCTGTTTTGGATATCAAAATATTGGAGACATTCTTGAAGGTTGCAACGGAAATCTTGAGTTTCTTGGCAAGCTCTCAGAATCACGATATTTGTGGTGTTTGGATGTCCATTTTTCAGAGATTGTAATCCCTGCCTCATCCCTGCAATCTCGCCAATTTGAGTTTTACCTCTGGAGGTGAAAATTTCAGAGATTACACCAAAGCAACTGCAACCCCAGACTTTTCATCAGCATTTAAGTTCTCTGTTGCATGCAACACATAGAACTTTAAGCCTTCTTTTCACAAAGTTTCTGCCAATGGTATTGTTTTATTAAGCGCCAGAAAAAAACAAAATCCATGAGGTTCTGGTCTCTTCGTTTCGGGTTGCGCAATCCATGGATTGCCAATCTCAGGAATCTCAATCTTTTGACATCCAAACAGACCGTTAGTTAATAATAAAAGTTGATTCAAGAACAGCAGGTCAGTGTCTGAGTGCGGTAGCATATTGCTACAGTAGTCTCTGTTTTCCTATGATATGCGATATTATAAATTCGATGTCTTAGCTACTCCTGCTATCCTCACCATAGGGAAACATCTTGGCTAGTGCTTGTACCGTGCTAGTGCACCACAACTGTGGCACCCTACGGTACTCCTATTTCGGGGTTGCCTTCCCCTTGCTTGCTCCCCCGGAGCTCGGATTTTTGCCCTCGGATTTTTGCCCTCGGATTTTTGCCCTCGGATTTTTGCCCTCGGATTTTTGCCCTCGGATTTTTGCCCTCGGATTTTTGCCCTCGGATTTTTCTCACTTCCGAGGTATGGCAAAAACGCTCTACTTTCCGAGTTTCTTTGACCGCAAGCTGTACTCGTACTCGAGTACAGTACCGTACTAGCAAAAGCCCCTCGAGACCTCGAGGGAGGCATATGTTCCTGTAGGTGTTAACTTTAGCCTTTATAGAGACTCCTTCTCTTGCCGCCCCTTTACCCTCTCACCCTCTCTGCCTTCCCGCCCCCTCCCCTCCCCTGTCTACCCCTGATCCCCTGATCCCCATTCCCCCAATCCCCCAA
>Ga0307509_10002956_pt1 | contig 26658 bp, 33 predicted proteins | sample 10_EM_MG_FD_202245 | JGI IMG/M metagenome (GOLD analysis project Ga0307509, IMG submission 202245) | Populus trichocarpa ectomycorrhiza microbial communities from riparian zone in the Pacific Northwest, United States - 10_EM | ecosystem: Host-associated > Plants > Roots > Unclassified | place... | reverse complement strand
ACTTTCATTTTACATATCTCTTAAAATTTCATCTTCTTTGTGTTTTTGTGTTCAAGATCTTTCATTCTCATTGTATTGTCCACCAAGCGGGGGGGTGCCAAGACTTTCCACCCGGTAGTTTGTACCCTGTCCTATTCACTCCGAGTGGACAAACATGAAAAGTCTTGGCTTCCCCGGTCTTTGACATCACCTTCTTATCAGATCCTTCCTAACGCCTGAGACGCAGGGATCAGATCTTATCAAACGGCGGGTTAGCCTGTCATACTTGCGTCATGTTCAGGACTCGCTCATTCATCTCAGGCATCCAGATTCCCTTCTCCCTTTTTTCCCCTTTTCTCCCATCCACAGGAAATCAACCACAAAAATGGACTCGGCACCAGTTCTCACGGCCTTGTGCGCCTTAAGTTCTACCGTTATTCGCGTTGGGAGTTATGTGTTTTTGCGTTGGGTTTGTCGACAATTCCGAGCTAGCTGGTAGTAGGGCTGGGGTTAGTGCTAGTGCTAATGATAAATATTTGGGTGTTGCAGATACCCGGGCATGTAAGTTCTGACCGGCCTGCAGATGGAGGGGTGGAGTGCGATTGACAAGAAATAGGTTTTCCCCACAGTAATATTCACCGCGTACGGTATTTATGCGCCCCTTTTCGCTATTTTGTATTTGGGCAAGCCGTCCTACGACGTAATAGCCAGCTCCTCCGAAATTAGCATTTCGCAGCTGGCCGACCACGATGCCGAAACGACATCAGAACAAACGCCGGAAAAGGCCACCGCAATCGAAGCTACCGAAACAACCGTCTTTCGAAAGCGCCAACCTCACCCCCTCAAACACCTCCTCTGGGGCACACCGTCCGTCTCTAGGAAGCTAAGTCTAGCAACGTTTGCGATAAATACGCTGCTTGCTGCTGCGACATGGGATCTAACCTTTCGAACAACATACTTCTACCCGAGCAAAGATCTCAGCTTTGCCCGCGTCGGTCACGTCGGTCCTGATTCTGCGAAGCTCCTGTTGCGAGAACCAGACTCCACCCGCTACCCACTCTCAGTATGGTATTCGCACGACAAAGTCCCCACGATTGACTTGCATCTCGTCGACACGATCCCCACCCCGTCTGAAGAAACGGATTTTACGAAGACGCTAACGCTGCATCACTTGACGCCGGAGACGAAGTATCGGTGGTATACTAGTTCGAATCATTCCGGGACTTTCACTACGGCGCCGCGAAAGGGTGAAGCGCCGAGGGGGGGCAAGTTTACCTTTTTTACGACGAGCTGCATCAAGACGAATTTTCCGTACGATGTTACAAGTCATCCATTGGCGGTAAAGGGTTTTAGGGATTTGAGTGGGTGGGCGGAAAAGTTAGAGGCGAGGTTTATGTTGTTTTTGGGAGACTTTATCTATATTGATGTCCCGAGGAGGCCGGGGTTTGATAAGGAGAGCTATAGACAGTAAGTTTTATCCCCGTCCTGTGTTTCTGCAATAGCCAAAGGTCACGGCACCAATACCCCCAGACAATACCGCCAGGTCTACGCCTCCCCAGACTGGCCTTCGGCAGGGGCCAACCTCCCATGGATTCACGTAATTGACGACCACGAAATTTCCAACGATTGGTCTTCAAACACTACGGGCGTTTACCCCGCGGCGATAGACCCCTTCAACATCTATCAACATTCTGTCAACCCCCCTCCTGTCCGTCCGGCTGGTGACCCCTACTACACCTTCGACTATGGTTCCGCGGCTAGCTTCTTCATGCTTGACACACGCACCTACCGCTCTCCCGTCCACCTCCCTGACGGCCCGGAAAAATCCATGCTTGGCGCACGTCAAAAGGCAGATCTCCTGCGCTGGCTGTCTCAAGGCAGCGAGTGGAAAATAATCGCCAGCAGCGTCCCCTTTACTAAAAATTGGCGTGTGAACGGTCGGGACACATGGCTCGGATACCTTCACGAACGCCGGGAACTCCTCGAACAAATGTGGAAAGTCGGTGGCGGGCGAGTAGTCATCCTTTCCGGCGACCGCCATGAATTCGCCGCAACGGCTTTCCCCCCACCGCCGGATTCCGGGTACTCAATCGCTAGCACTGTTCACGAATTCTCATGCTCTCCATTGAATCAGTTCTATTTGCCGGTTAGGACATATAGGCAGCTCGACAACGAGGATTTGCTGATCAAGTATGTTCCTGACGGAAATAGAAAGTTTGGAGCTATTACGGTGGATACGACGAACGGAGCGCAAGGTGTTTTGAAGTATAGGCTTGTGGTTGATGGGAATGAGGAGTGGAGTTGGGTGCTTACTGCGCCGAGGGCTGTGGAGGGGAGGAGGAAGTAGTGGAGTTGAGGAATATAAGGCAAAAGGGGGTATTTTGGGGGGTTGGCCTACTCTTAGATAGATTATTGGAAGACTGGATAATGTCTCTTTTCTTTTATTAGTCCTAGCTTTGCCTCGGTTATTGGATGGCACAGTAGTTAGTTGCGTTGTTGTGCATCTGTTTTCCCGAGAACCAATTGGATAATAGTGGAGCATCGGTATTCGTGCTTGAGCACAATCCTTTACGGTTACTGGAGCCTCTAGCGACCAAATCGCTAAGACGGACCATCGTAAGCTGGGTAAACTCGAACCACCGCTATTCATGGTAGCCACAGTTTCTCTTAAGGCCTAATCCCGTGGTAAATGCGCGTTCCATAAATAGTAGCCACCATAGTTAATAACGGTAGTCTATGCAAGAAAGAGATTGCAACGAAAATACAAAAACCAATTGAATAACACCCTCCGCTCCAGCGCTCAGCCTCTCCCGAGAGTAGGTGAACCCTGCCTATGAAAGAAGTCGATCTGGAGATGACGAAGTGAGCGTCTGCAGGCACCGTCCCCAGCGATCTGCGAAAGTGACGATAGCAACGAAGGCCGACTCCCATAGAGAATTTCCGAACGAGAAAAAGGAAACTCGTATCTATCTATCCATTAATAGGGCGAAAGGGGTTCATCATCATCCGGTATTGTATTCTTCTTGGTCCCTAGTCTACCGGACCGCTGGGAGTCGTAGTCGCGGGGTCATGATGAATGCTATATAGTCTACTGCATGTAGGCGGCCTCTTGCGGGGAACCGCACGGTCATCAATCCAAAAACCAACCCGAAAATTTTCTCACCCGGGCACAGTCGTCCGGGTGGCCGTCCAATAGCTACGACAACGTGTCGCAGCGGGTAACTTGGGACAAGGAAATCCGTTCATGAATAGTCACTGCTTCTCACTCGGTGAATCTTGTGGGTTGATTTGATGCGTCTGCTGCTGTGGTGGTGCGGACCGCCACTGTACTACTATAGTACCACTAGAATGCAACAAAAAAATCCACTACACAGGTATACACCTATTACCAAAAACGCCGATGCTAACGAAAGTGTGATAATACCTTCTCTCTCACGTGGATGTACTACGTAAGTTACCATGATGCTATCCCCGTGAAAGCGGATATAAATCACCCACCGTCTATCGAAAATGTAATACCAAATAATATTATAATAGATGTGGGAAATATCCCCAAGGGGGATAGGATAGGATAGGATGTATTCCCGTTGGTGATGATAGCGCTATTATGTGAAGAGGAAATTTTAAAGATATCGTAGAGGTCGGATTTTGGGGTGTTTGGATGGGGGGGGGGGGCCGGGTTGGAGTGGAGTTATGTTCTACATTCTCCCCTTCCTGTTCTCCTCCTCCTCCTCCATGTTTTTTCAGCAGTGAAGAGCAGCGTAGAAGTCTGGGTGCATAGTGCATACAGCCTCTACCGGTATTGAGATTCAGTGCCTACCCTTTTATACCATTCCAACCTGGGGGCTCCGATGCGGGGATGATCAGCATGTGGCCCTGGGAGCGGCAGGCTCAATGTTGAGTTTCCGCCTTTCTAAACTCTTATACCAGAACTATTTTCCAATCCCCCCTCCCCCAACATCTAGTAGTATATTACCACTTGTGTTGGTAGGTATTGTGTGCACCCCAACCCTCCCCCCCCCCCCACCAGAACCCCCGCCAGCAGGCCCCATTCCACTACCAAGGAGGGCAGGTGGACATCTCAAGCAGGATTCATAGCCAAATACAACATCATAGCATGATATGACTAGAACACTTTTGAGGTCCAGGTCTATACTATAGATGTGGATGGAAGCTCTCCTGCCATACTTAAAAATATATATAAAAGAGAGCTTGTAGGAGGGGCAGAAATTTTACATGAGACCTTCGAAATATATTTTCCTAATTTGTAGTAACCCTTGACTGGCAAAAATAGTGATATGATTACAGAACCAACCAGTTTAGTACAGACTTTACAGGATGAGATGAAAATGCAAGCCACTAACATGGCTGTAAAAGAAAGTTGAAATAGTATTACTCTCAGGCTGAAAATAGTGAAATATTCAGCCTGTGATAATAATAATCAGACTAACCCAATAATACAAAATGGTGGTAAACAACTCAAGCTCATTGGAGAATACCAAATGGTAACTCACTTTCAGGCACCCTATTATACAAATTAAAAGTAACATAAGCAATCAGAAAATCAAACAAGTAAATGAAAACAAACAAAAAAAAGCTTGAACAATATAAACTACTCTTCAAGCGACCTTCATCTTACAAAATCTTTGTAGTAAGAAAGGAGAGAAATCAACAATGTAAACCAGGGTTATAATCAGTAGAAGAAGAGATCGTGTCAAGTGGAGAAAAGCAAACAAGTAGGCAATTGGTACTTCTGTGATAGGTTACTAACCTAAATGCTCAAGTTTGCAACCTCAACTGATTCAATATTAATTTGCAATAGTATAAACTCAGGATAAAATAATAAGAAAAGCTTACAATTGTGAAATACAAGTGCCTTTTGTTCTGGAGTTACCTTATCCCAGTAACTTGGGAATATGCTCCTGAGGAACCTGAATGCTTGCTCCACCATGTGACTCAGTTGGTTATTCTAATATGAAACAATTTCCAGCACATCATCACCAGTGACTTTGTGAGCGACTAGTATATTCCAAGCATCTATTACCCTTAACAACTAATTGACTCAGACAAGGTTAGTAAAAACTATAAGTTTGTCTCACGACCAAGTAGCTGTGGGTGGAGGTAACTACCACTTACAGAATCTGCCAACTCAACCACTTGCACCTTATTCTTATTCTCAAATTTGCTGAACTTGCCCTTCAGGCTTGATATCATTTTCACTGATATGAGAGTGCCAGTAGTATCATGACTGTTTGCTGTATTACTTTACTTTATAATATCAATAGCTCTCCTATAAATAGCCTTCAGAACAATGAAGGCAACAATCTTGACTTTCAGTTCTTTTGTTGCCACATTCGGTTTCATTTTCAATTGACATGATCTTTTTTTTTTCACTCTTCAACGAATCTTTGGTATTTTTTAGATTGCCATGCTTGCAACACACTCATGACTTGCATGACAATCATGTGATAACCTGTGTGATGACTTCTAAGTTCAGTGCAAGGTATGATATCCCATCCATGGGATATCTATTCTTCCCAGATTATAGCATATCCATTTAGCTATTTGTGACAGGAAGGCCAATAGTTCATATCCTTGCACAAGTCAATCCCCTCCTATTTGGGCCTAATTGATATTCTCATTATTTTCTCTTAAAGGGCTGGCAGTGCTACCTTTCTTTTCCTTCCCGGTGCCTATATTATATCCTATCACAAGTTTAAGCCAGTTCTATAACTCTTATCTTTTCATAAAACACTATTAACAGGAATCTACTTACCAAGCAGTTTATCTTTCCTGTACTATAGTTTATAAGAATTAGTAGATATTAAGACTAAAAGAAACTTGTTAGGAAAGAGTGAGTTACCATCCTTTGACAGCAGCTTTGCTGCAAAAGTCCTGGTGCATTTCTATTAATATACTCATCATCTTGATTTCAGTGATACTGAGTATAGTGAAGCGTAGTGAAGTGTAGTGAAGTGTAGTGAAGCGTAGTGAAGCGTAGTGAAGCGTAGTGAAGCGTAGTGAAGCGTAGTGAAGCGTAGTGAACAAACTCTTTCCACACTTTATATTTGGTAAGTTGGAGGAGAAATGTTGTATGTTGCATGAAATTGAGGAAGTGCGGAGGGCAGGGAGTTGAAGACAAAATAGGTGATTGCAGCCTCTTATATGAAAAATTAGGTTGTGATAAGCAATACCTACTGTGTACATACTATCACTCTTGTACTGAGATTTTGATCATGTGACTTGCATATTTTAATCATATGAGCTGCATATTTTAACAGGAAAAACTCTGTATACCTTTTCAATAACTAAGAGGTATAGAAACTATGCAGTATGGTACATATAGTTCTAGTCGTCTATAATGTTTACCAAGTCAAATGCAATGGGGGTGCAAGTTTGCCATGCAACTACAAGGTAAACTCTCAGTATTTGCTATTGTAGGGTTTATGTTTTAATTTTTGCTATTAAATAATACGATAATAATTATATTATATACGTTATTTTACAATAACCTAATATCCTCTGTATCATAATATCACAAATAACAAAAAAGACCCTAAATCCTTCAAATACGCATATTTCGACCTATGATACTATTTTCCACCACGCCTGCGCCCCCGTTGCATTAGCCTTGGTGAACGTTACAGACAACCAGAACCATATATAGAATAGCAAACATAGGACTAACAGTTCCGTTAACCACAACGCAACAACAAATAACCCTCACCCGCACCACCACCCTACCATATCATACAACGAGTATCATATGATAAATAAGTCAATCACTGCGCCAAAGCAAACACCACAAACCGCAACCCCAAAACCGGTGAGAGGATGCGGAGGCAATGGTCACCCCCCATCCACCGAGTGACACACCATGACCCTTCCACAAGCCCCGTCACGAACCATCACTCTCAGAGCACTTCTTCCCCCCCCCAGTCCAGCCCCCCTTCCTGTCCTGTCCTGTCCTGTCCTGTCTTGCCAAGTGAGTGAGTACGGTATTGTCGTACATGTCTCCACACTCGTGCACCATCCGCTATTATTATCATTCTATCCTACCGTATCATACCTCGCCTGCTCGGGAGTACCGAGCACCAAGACGTAAAAACAAAGCACTACAATTTTTTTTATAGATCTCCTTTTAACAAATCGAGTCCAGGTAGCCGATCAGGACGCAGTAACCATGCTTCTACATTCCAGATACTTGTGCAATACGGGACGGGGAACCTCGCGGATGGGTACCTTGAATAGGTGTTATTGAATGGTAGGGGGTAAACTGGGGTAACAAGTACGGTATCTGACTACGTACCCTGGCAGGGTATACGCGTTGTGTTTGTCATGGTGCAAGTACGAGTACACGTACAATAGAGTGGTTGCGACGACCCTTACTTGGCATTGTAGAGGTGAGTGACTTATTAATGGGGTGAGAGGAGTATTTATTTACAGGACGGGGGGGGGGGGGGTGTTGGTAATAACAGACTAAGAATTAAAAGTGGAGTGGGGGTATAGTACAAGTAGTGTATCGCTAAGCATATTATAAACAAAAGAAAGGTTTGTAAGCGGCACGGCCAAGGAAGATTCCGCTGAAGGCAAGGGACCGAGTGAAAGTGCTCGTACCATCACAAACCTCATATCAAAAAATCCTATAAACAAAAAAAAAGTGAAACCACCCGGGAAACGAAAGAAACGAACGAGAAAAGACAGGAGAGAAAAAACCATTCCTGTGTTCCAGCCTCATAATCATCACCAAGCGGTGGGAGAGTAAAAAAATAAATGAATGATCAGAGAATGATCAGAGCAAGATCACTCCTTAGAACCTGTAACCCTCCTAAGCATATCCATAAACCCCCTAATCCTCCCCCTCTTCTTCCCTCCCGGAACCCCGCCGCTATTCTCCACCGTCGAACCATTCACCTCACCACCCCGCGCCTCATTCTCCCTCTTCTTCCATTCCCGATGCGCATCCACCAGCACCAAATCCCCATTCGCTCCACCCTTCCTACTGTTCCTCCGCCGCTTCTCTTCAGGATACTTGGCCGGCGAGCCCGGCAGACTGCCAGAATTCGTGTGTTTATGATGGGCGCTGCGGCGGGGACGGCGCATACAGCCACTGGTGGGCGGTGTGAGTGGTTGATCTGGGACTCGGTGCAGGGGTGTTGGAGGGGTTTGTGGGCGTGTGGTTGGGTTAGTTATGTCTGCGCGAGGGGTTGGGCTTGGTGTCCTGGAGGTGCTAGAGAGGCTCCGGAGGATATGTGAAGCTGTGGTTGATCGCGGTCTTGTTGGGGGTCCCGTTGAGAAGGAGCGCCTAGGGGGTGTTGGAGTTTGAGTATGGTGGTCCCCTGGGCCCGGAGTATGTCTTGCAGATGCTGCCGCCTGATGTGTATGCATTGTGCCTGAACGCATTAGCCGACTGTGCGGGGTTTCGTCGAATGTTACGTCGGGGCCTACAGGGCATGAGGACGAGCGGCCGGCTGTGCGTGGTGGATTGGCGGTGGCGGTGGAGAAGGTTGTGGTGGCTGGGTTTGGGGAAAGGCGGCCGGTCGAGCCGAAGGTTGGAGATAGTGGGGCGGCGTCGTTGAGGGAGAGGCTGTTGCTTGACGCCAAACCTTCTCGGAGGGCGACCCAGATGCCTGAAGCCAGGATGAGCATGCGGATGTAGTCTGATGTCTTGATGTACAAGCGCTCCTCCGAGCCTGGGGAAGATGGGGCATCTTGCACCGGAGACGAGGAGCGGGAGTGGGTGGGTGTTGTCACTGGTGAGGTTAAGTTTGCGGCGGGGTAGTGGTCGTTGATCTCGATGGTCTGCTTAACTAACGTAGCAATGATCGGGTGCTTTCGGGAGTCCGGATTCACAAGGGTGAATTGGAATCTCCGTTCTGCCGTGCTGTCCTCGGAATTGCTGCTCTGTGTCTGGGATGAACGGCGTCTGCCTGCAGTCGTGCCTACGCCTCTAGGGTTCCATCTCGCCGTTACCACGCTGCCGTCCTCCTGATATGCTGAGAACTCGTAGCCCCCAGAAGCGGTCTGCGTGACCTCCCATGGTGGGCCAGATTCTAGTCGTATTGCCGGGATCCTTGCCATTCCACCGCTCCCTCCCTTTCCATCCTCCCCAGCCGCTAGCGGTACCTTCTTGTAGTTTTGCGAAACTGTAGCCACAACCTGCCGTGAATTGAGCCCATTTGATCCATCCTCGTCTGCATCATCATCATCCTCATCTCCACTCCCGTACTCTTCACTAGTCAAAAACACGAGATCTTGGCTTCCCACACCGTGCTTGAAAAAGCGCCCACAAGTAGCCTTCAACCTCGACGCAAAAATTGAGGCAGGGAGAACATCCAGTGTCGGCACCGGCCTAGTAGTATTCGAGAGACGTTGCAGCTGCACCACCAGGTTCCTCGATGGCTTCAACGAGTGCCTATGCAGCAAGTGTGCGCTGGGCGGTGGTTGCGCCAGGTGGTATGCCGTCTTCGTGCGCGGGGGCTTTGTCAGCACAGCAGATGAAGGAGCTGGTACCAGGTCTTCAAATACAGTAGATACGTTAGAGGATACGGTCGATCGTGGTTGAATTCCTCCACTCATACTCCTCCTACGCCCTAAGGACCCGGACGAAGCTGATCGAATTGGGGAATTCGCAGTTTCACCTGTCGTTGTATTTGTATTATTCGAGAATTCGTGCCCATGCGCTGCAGCCGCATCTGCTGTGAAGAGGGTCAGGAACGACATCACCCGCGTTGCCAACCCCCTTTGACGCCCGGCCCCGGGAGTCAACGATGACGAAAGGCGCTCGATTGGCTGTCGTACTCTAGGTGTTGCCGCTGCACTGTCGATGATGCTGTGCAGTAACGAGTGGAGGAGAAATAGTCCGGCCAATACTCCCAAAGTTGGGCTCAAGCAGGCCAGGGTGGTAATGGTGGTGGTGGTGAATACCGTACCTGGGGTATTCCGGAGGAAGAGAAATGGACGGCCACGATTGTGGGAATGGTGGTGTTAATGATAGCAGGGTGGGTGGTAGATAATGGATAGGGGGGGGTTTGGCTATAGTAACCGATTCAGCTGGCCGGCTGGGCTGAGGGTAGGTATGATACAAGTGGGCAGGTTTGGCGGTGCGATGCCAGTCCCGCACGGCAACGGGTCGTAATTTGTTACAAGGGATACGAGATATCTGGGGGCCCAAACTTGACGGGCGGCAGATATGAATGTTGCAGACCAGAGGCTGTGGTGTGGTAGATACACTTCAAGGGGGGCGCAGAAGTTTGTATGAAATGATATATATGTATGCAAGGTGGTGGGCTACCATATCATGCAATACCATGGACTGAAGAACGGCGAGGGGAAGGTTGGGACTGGATGGAGAGGGGGGGGGCTAATGTATGTATATAATGTCAAAGTCGAGGTAAAGTCTGTCCCTGTAGCGGCGACCACGGACCAAGATGAAAGGCATGCCCGCTTTCCACTTTTGCCCGAGTATGAGTCGTGTGAAGTGGGAAGGAGGGGGAGAAGGCAAGAAAAGGGAACTGGGGAAGGGGGAGGGGATGTCCGATGGAAGTGGGCGGGGGAAGAAAAGGGAGAACATTCCCCCTCCAAGACACCAGAATAGTTACTGTCCCAGCTGAGTCGTTGTTCGGCCCAAATGGAGTCCGGGAAGCGAAAAAGAAAAAAATGAATGAATGAATGAACGGAAAGAAAAAAGAAATAGAACATCCTTGCAGTAAGTTACGAGGGCTTAGCAATACTCGAGCAGGTGCAAGTGCCTGTAGCGTAGCAATGGGCGAGTAAACAAAAAAGATTCCAACTTCTTCTCTTTCCGAGCCTCACAAAATGACCAGGATAGCCAAAGGCGGTGGTGAGCCTGAGAGATCAACCGAACAGGACTTTATTAAACTCTGATGTTACAGATTGGTTTACAGCATCTTAATTACTCAGTAACGTGTTTCTCAAAATCCCAAGGCTTTCCTGTGAGAGAGGATGATGGATTTTGCTTTCAAAGCCGCCTTTTCGGTCCATTTTGGTTGCCCTGTACTCGGGTATCCTAACAATACATCAGGTGCTCTTTGTGATATCACATTTCGAGGTTGCATCGGCCCATTGCCCTGAAACCCATCTCATAAAATCCCGAAGTCTTTAACTCCGCCCGACTCACTGGCACACTGTCGCTTTTCTTACATCTCGTATGATAGCTTCGCAAAATATAGCGGAGAGAAGAGTATCAAGACATAATCTTTTTAATGTGGGGAACATTTGTTCTCGGGGTAGATGTTTTCTTCAGTATCATACATTTGACAATAGCTTATTAATAGTATGATAGAATGGGGAACTTGTGTAATAAGAAATTTTTGAACATCATGCTGAGGAGAAACCTGAAAGGGAAAAAAAAGATTTAATAAAAAACAACAAATATTTTTTTGACTCAAAGTGAGAAAATAATATAAGAAATTTTAATCTTGATTTTTTATATAATATTTAATTAAAAGATATGTACTTTAAGAAAAGTTACAAGAAAGCTATAATAAAACAATCAATTGTATAAAATTTAATTTCTTATTAAATTTAACCAAAAATTGTGAAATATTTCAAATACAGAAGCTAAAAAAAGGAGATATTTTATTTGATTATATCATACCTTAATGGAGTAAAAAAGGTAAAACCCTATTGAGTATAATTATATAAAATATAATATTTTTTTTTAACTTTTTCAACTTGTAATATTATTATTAAAAAAGATTTAGGCCCTGTTCAACATGTATCATACCAATAAAAATATATTGTGATAAAAGTTGAAAATATCATATATGCTAATAAAAATATTCAGTATTGCAAAAATATATCGATGTTCAGCAACCCTTTTATAATTTCAATAAAAAATAAATAAACATTACTATCCAAGATAGATTAGGGCAAAAGTAGAAAAGATTATTTGAATAAAAAATAATTAGGCAGAATATTATTCTCTATCAGTAGATTGAAAATACAAGTTGAAACAAGTTATCTTCAACTAAATAATATGATAATTATTAATGCTAAGAGTACAGTTTCCTGAAAATAGTTGAAAATGTATTTTATTGAGATTTTAACAATAAAGAACAATTGATATTGAAATGCAAGTATTATAAGTTCCTTCTGAAACAATATGAGACTATTTTTTATTGCAAGTTTAGCATATAGAAATATAAATCATATCTTATAATATGATACCTAGTAGTTCTACAATAAATATATAAAATAAAAATTTATAAATACAATAAACATTTATAATATAAGTTGAGAGCAAAAATTATCTACTTCCTGTATTTTAGCTTCTATTTACTAGTTTAATTAGAATAAAAATACAGAATAAGTAAGATTGGTCTTTAAGAATTAAAAACATTTATTACTATAATTTATAATATAATATATATCTGATATAATTTTTATATGATTTTATATTGTATTATTAAAGAGGCTACTAACATAATATGTTAGATAATAGACTTTAAACTAGTAGCTACAAAGTTGAATAAGATATTAATATTTATAGTAAAAAGTATACTAATAAGATTCCTTTGAACGAAGAATAGTAGTTGTGAAGTATGATAATGATACTATTAATTCTTTTCCTAGTAGATTATTTTTATTCTATTTTTATTTTTATTTTCTCAAGTTATAGTTCTTCATATCGGCAAAGAACCTGGCTTTAACCATGGAGTGCAAAGAGCACAATAGAGCCAGTGTAGAATGTGTAAGCCTTGATACTAAGTTAACCTACTCCATAACCTAATAGCTATCAGTTGAAAAATCTGTTTGATTGAACTCACGTGTCCGGGTTTTTAATCTGACTGACTGGCCTACTTACCCGTTTTCATCCCTTGTAGCCAGCCCTGGACCTTACGACCGGCTCCCCAATCACCCATCTTTCCACCCTTCCCCTCGTACTCGCTATTGTTCCAATTAGATGAAAGAAAATCAGAATTCATAATCCAATCCATTACCGCAAACTAAAACCAATCAATACACTTCACAGTTTAGGTTCCGGTTTTGGGCTACAGCTCAAAATGAAATGCAATAAACTCGCTCGTCGTGCTCTTGAACATGGAGTGGAAATCTCACCTCGCAATCAACTCCCCTATCCGGTATCGTGGGCCTCGAGTGCTAGTAGAGCGCAGCATGTAAGGTTTTTTTGCTTGCTTCACTCTCGCCATTTTCCGCCCACATCCCACCAAATTAAACCACAGCCACCCAAATCTCACGAGCACACTGCCTGTGGGGCAACCCTCTCCACCTACCAAATATCGTGTCATTGCTTTATCGCACTTCATATTATATTGCTTATCTCCAGCCGTTGGGCCCCGCCGAGCCCCGCCGAGCCCTGCTCAGGGAACAATTTTCTCTTAGCGTGAACTCTATCCAGATTTTAGACTAAGGGAACGTAAGTTGCTATTTACGAACTTCTTGTTCATGTTCTCTCTTTTGTTTGTTTGACCGTTTTGTTTGATTGTTTGCGGTTCCCGTGAGTCTCGCTTACCGGTACTGGATGGATGATAACCTTTAAGTTAAGCTTGCCGACCGAATTTGATGAATGGATGAGCAAATGGGTGTCCTGCGAATGGACGGATGAGGGTGATGGATGGATGGATGCTGGATGGAGGGAGGTTTCACTTCTCCCTTCATCCTCGCTCACTACCAACCACCATGGCATCAACACTCGTCCCCAGTAAGAAGTCTGCACCCGGGCGCAGAGGGGGTAAACCCCACGTTGAGGAGAGGCGAGATATCCTTGAATACCGGTACCCTTGGAATATCTTTGTTTTCCTACATGTCCGGGTGCATCTCGCTGGGATGAGTACGGTACCGACAGTGGTGGTCCAGTCCCTCATCACCTTGACATCTCGCCGTGATCGCGAATCCCCACTCCGAATCTGCAGTTCCTCCTGACCGTGCCTTAGGCGCAAGCATCGCCAGTGTAACTTTGACATGAGCTACCGTAGCACACGCGGTGCGGATGTCGATCACATAAAGCCTCCCTTTTATCTAACCTCCCTTCCCTCCTTCCCAAACCCGGAGCGAGCACTAGATATCACGCCGGATAACTTTGTCTGTTAGATCTTGAAAATAAGCGATCCTTTACCTTCCTTTCATTCTCTGACCCTGGTTTATTTTTCAAAAGTGAACTCCAATCCACTGGTACAATGCAGTACCGGTACTGTGTTAGTACTAGTGCACACCCATCCCATCCGCAATCTTTCTTCCCACCAACCTTCTGGATAGCCTTCCCTGCGCATAAACAATGCAATGAAGCACAACTTAGCACAAGCATCCCAAACGCAGCCAAGCCCTTCCCCTGCCCATCCAAAAGCCCAGCGCATCCCGTTTCCACCACCACCGCCACCACATATCGCTTACGGAGCCGCACTGCCTCGCTTCCCTCCCATTCATCCAACAAACCATCCTGGAGTTCAGGTCTGAGGACCCCTAATCTATTATCCTCCTTTTTCAACCCGTCGAGGATGTTTCCTACTACTACGATGCCACCCATACTGAGAAATCCATTCAAGGAAATGGAATAATAAGCTCATGGCACAAACAAATGCAAGGCCATCAATCGCCTTGCGTCCCGGAACCCAAACTCATCCGCACACCCGCCCACGCGGGTCGGAGTTCGGATAGCGTGCTTCCGGGGCCCGAACTTCAAGCATTCGTGCAGTACCATCCGTCATCTGCCACGCTACGGTCAGTGCAGTACCGGTATACGGTAGTACAACTAGAATGGCCCACGGGCGGTAGGAGAATTTCGCGGAAAGGAGAATTTCGCGGAATCCTCCGGCGAGTTCTTTTTTACATGGTTGGAGATGGAAAGAAGAGTTTACTGCCTGGGGGAATTTTTTGGTGGAGTTTGGTAGCATGGAGATGGAAATGCAGACGATGACAGTCACTACCGACGCTCGTATGATAGCAGGAGCGGGGGAAAGACACCTCTCAATTGCGCTCACCGGATGGTAGGTCAATGTAGGTTATTCCCGGCGCATAACCCCTCCACCCCTCCCAAAAGAAAACCCTCCGAAAAACCTCGCATTCAACCCCCGTTCCACTCGGCGCAAGAATTCCCCCGATTCGTCACGTTTTATGGATTACTAATCCCGACAAGGGGACAAAAGGAGACGGGAGGGGGTCACAGAGAGTCACTCGTTTTGGCTTTTGGGATTCCGGGCCTGGGGGGATGGGAAAACTTATGCTTGTTTGTGCACTAGGAGGGAAGCAGGTAGGCTGAGCTGTGGGGTTGGCTGGTGTGCCGGAAGGCGTGAATATGGTAAAGTGGGATCTTGGTAAGATTGATTAAAGTTCTCTTTTAACCATTTTCACCCGATTACAAACTAAAATTTGACAGGAATAGGTTAAAATACTCCAGGTTTCCGAGATATTTCCTAGCTGGGACGAAAAGTAAGCTTTGTTATGGTATGGGTCATCCTTACAGAGACTCATCACATTCGTAGATGGTGGATGGACTGCGCATTTACTCGCCTGGAGCGTTTCCTTAACGTCCGTATCACCACTCGTAATTACCTTCTGTCCCGAGCACTGGGCGCAAGGCTAGGCAACGAGCGTTATTCCCGGAACGGAGCAACTAAACCCCATACCATAGTCCCTTTCCTTTCCATATCGCACCTACCAGACCAACCCGTTCTATGCTCTATCTTACACCTCTAATTTCATTCCATTTCCTGGGTATGATTTGTTGGTCCTTTTCCTCGGACTTAATTCCCCTCCCTCTCCCCGCTCACCCACCCACCCATCTATCTACTTCGTCGGTTGGTCAGTATGTTGCCTTTCCACCACCACCAAAAGATCCGAGAAAAAACAAAAAACACAAATTAAGAGCCGGGAATGGGTTAGAGATACGGTATATGATGCACGCGGTTTGTGGTTAGGAGGAGGAGTATGTATTACCATTGGAAGAGGGGGGTGAGTGGGTTGGTAGCCTGGCAATTTGTCATGTATTTAGTGCAACGTGTTTGTCAATGGATGGCAGACATTTTACCTTCTCCACGCCTTCTTTGCCTGGAGTGCTGTTTTCTGGATACCGGTGGTCTGGTATGGGCAAGGCCGGTGAGGATAGGGCGTCTAACCTTCCTTAGCCTGATCCGTTCTCTGGTGTTATGGTACATACTGGTCTCAACTTGCATAAAGACCCTGGAGCTTTCTCTGCTCTTGTCTGAACTACCGGGAAGGTAGTTTAGCTACCGTAGCTTGTGGATGCGCTGCTACCACTTTTTACCCCCGGGATTTACTATATTTGATTGGTAAAATGTGTTGGTTATTTATCCGCCATGGAGTCACTCCCCCGGGCTCGTTAGATATCATTCCTTTGGAGAGGAGAAGGGGGGGAAATGAGGAAGGGGTGGTGGCTGTTTTACTTGCTATTGCTTTGTAAGGTATCATAGTCGTTGGATTGTTTCCATGATGATTGGTTTCACTATCGTTACGCCCATTTTACTTGTACTTGGCTGGAGAGGAGGGGGGGGAGGGAAGGGAACGGGATCCGCAGGCAGCAAGATAGGTCAGTGGCAGTTAGTGGAAGAATGATAGTGTCGGCAGTGAAGACTCGCAAGTTCAGGTACCGCGATGCCAACACGTTTACACCCTTTATTGAAGGATTGGGGGGGCAAGACATGATAGTACAGTATAATGCCATCCTGCACATTCATTCCCCTTTTCCACATGCCACAACAACATAGGTGACAAAACTTCCGACTCAACCAGTACCAACACTTCCGCACCACTTCCACAATACCAATGCTTTCGACACTAGCCACGTAATCTCCCCAGCACAAGAGGCATAGACGCAGCTGACTCGGGGAGACATGGATGCCAAGATGGGTACCAGCGGGGCATATGGAAAACACCATATCGTACCATGATAAGCCAACGTAACTCAGGAGCTCCAAAGCTAGTTTGGATTCCCGGGGGACTTCCTCGTTCTGCAAATTCCTTTGACAAGAAAGCACGCGGGGCTAAAAGCACCTATGAGTAAGGTGATACAAGGAATAAGTAGTGGTGAGAAGGGAGGGAGGGAGGGAGAAAGAAAAAAAGGCTTTTATCCCACACTTTCCTATAACTTGTGAAATACGAGTGATCTGGTGTGACGCTCCTGTAGAAAGGGGGACCACATACCGGGCCGGTCGCGAACTGTTTGAAGCTATCGATTCTGCGAGTAGCTGGAATGTGAGCGACTAGCTGATGAGTACTGGATGTGGTTTGTTGACTTGGTTAGTGTCGGTACTATGCTGGATCGTCTCTGGTAGGGCTTGGCATCGGACGCTATGAAAGGGAGATATTGGTTTGAAGTTTCTATGGAAGGGTCACGGGGATGGCCTGTTTCATGGAGAGTTGGAGACTGGGCCTTTGGAAAAGATTTCGGAACTTGGGGGGTTCTTTTGCTTGCCTTTCCCCCGTATCATACTTACATGCTTTCCTCATATCTCCTGATGGAGTTTTACGAGTGATGTGAAATGAAGGGCGCTGCAAGAAATCTCGCATCAACAGTTGGAAGTGCCTTCTTGACCGAGTCGCTATTAAAAAGTAGAAGGTGGGGAAGCGGGCCGTTTTGGGGGGTGGGGGTGGGTGTGCTGTTTGGAGGTTGGAGCGGGCCGGCGAGTATAGGGAATGAATGAAGGAGGATTGTGGAATCTATGTAGATGCTTACAATGCAAGCAGTGCACTTTGCTCTAGCTTCAAGCTCATGGCGCTGGGAATCCTGGCGGTGGGTAACTTCCCTTTGTGGGGTGTAGGAGGACCTTACGTGACACCATGGGTGTCGGGAGCTGTCCTAAAAAAAAGAGGTTCAATTCATGATTGGTACGAGAAACTGCCCTTCGACAATGAAAGCGATAGCAAAGGAACGAAAAGAGTGAGCAGGGAGATGCTAAACCTCGACCTCTAACAGGTTTGTCAATCGTATTTAGCCTACATATTCGAGCAGATATCATATGCCCGGGTGTCCTGTGCATGGCAAACTCTGAAATTCTCCTCACGCCCCCCCCCCCGCGGTCCTTTATATCGTGCGGCTGAAACGTGCCTCTCACGGGAGCACACAACTTTGTTTATCCACCGCTGGTGAACCCATTTAATTTGGACACCCCATATCGATGAATGCCTCACCATCCTAGGGAGTTGGGAATACGGCTACTATCCTGGCAATGATTGTGGAATGCGCCTAAACTTGTTATTGATAGAGGCAGCAGATAAAACCTGAAGATTCATTCCTGAGCAGAAGGCATATCCACAAATTAAGCTTAGAGATCCCTACCCGTGCCATGCATTCTCTTTGTTTGACCAGATTCCGGAGTCGAGATCTGCAGACTCGGGGGTAGAATCATGGAGCATCACTCATCCCAGGGGTCTGCTGTTGTTACAATAGACCTCCGGAGGTGCTCTCCTTATTTCTTACATTGTTCTATGTATACGCTTGAACCTTGTGCTATGCGATGTTGTCCCCTCTTGTTCCCAGAAGTTCCCAGGTGCTGCGTATGCATTCCCAGTGTTTGCTTCTCTGCATAGTTCGTTGCTTTCTTTCGTTTCTTCTCTCTTTTCTTTCTCTTAATATAACAACCGCTTCTTGAGAAACAATTCACAGCAGCTGTCCATGTTTGGAATGCCTACACTTGCAGATAGCAGTGCACGTATGCGCTGGAGGGGCACGCGAGCATTGAAAGTTTTTCTCCTATAAAATCTCCTTCCTTCTTGTCTTTCCTCTCCTCTCCTCTCCTCTCACTTTCTTTCTTTTCTCAACCTATCTCATATTTCCTTATCCTCTTTGATCCAAATTGCTCTCGTTACTTCTCTTCACTCCGTAAAATCCTTGAGTCCGATCATTACTTCCGTTGCAAACAACACCTCTGTTTTCAACAATCGCCCGCCGTCCCTCATCCCCCCCGGCCATCTTCTCTTACGAGGCCTTGGTATAACTGCGGTAAGTATCCAGAATTTTCTAATAGGAGTTGCTTGCATATACTAAGGCGAGAATTTGGTTTAGTCCTAGTATGATACCGATACTATGAGCAAACGATAGCCCGCCGAAACCGGACCAGGCTTTCCAGCCCCGGGTTCTGTGTCTTGGAAAATTCCATAAGCTCAGCAAAGTTAAAAGCAATCCGGTCCTACTTTTACAGAACGTTTTACTGATTGGCTATTAGGATGCGGAAATTTTTAGAATCCATTTTGCCCATTTGGGGAGAAAAAATCGATGGCGGACCCTGTTGCGGGGGTAAATCGCGTAACGGTCAAACAGTGGAACTAGACTAGGGCTCAACTAAAGGGCAGGTAAAATCAGAAACTTCATTCGCTCGTCATATGATACTTAAAACTAACTAACTAAACATAAGTCTATAATATAGGAGCAATAAAACCATCTCAGTCATTCTATCGTCTGCCATGCCTATCAATCTCTCCTTTATGCATAATCCTATTTGCTTGCGTACCTCCGTAAGGTTAATAAAGGAAAGACATAACCAGGAACCCTTCCGCCTACCCATCCGCCGCCTACGCCTATCCATCCCCTATCCGGAACAAATGAAATTACTAACGGCCTGTTTGGCAAAAATGGAACCGTTCCGTTATTCCACCATTTCTGCTGTAAAAACCGCATTCTCTCCGTTTTGAAACGGAAGGAAAGGGGTCATTTGTATGGGGGAACCGAACGGAACCGTTGTATCCAAACAGGGCCTAAAGCTATTATCCCGCCTTGTCCCTCATCTGTCCGGTTTCTTTATCTCTGATAACTATCCGCTTCCGTCGACTCTGACAGGGCAAACGATAGCCCGCCGACACCAAGCCAGGCTTTCCGGCCGTTCGGTGTCTTGGGAAATTCACAAACTTGACAAGGTCAAAAGCAGTCCGATCCTACTTTTACGGAACGTTTTACTGATTGGCTATTAGGATGAGGGAATTTTCAGAATGCATTTTGCCCATCTGGGGGGAAAGGATCGGTGGAGGATTCCATCCACCTACTCCTTGGGGAGGACGCACTGGCAAATGTTTGTGTTGCCGAGCCAATGGGCTGGTGATTGCTATTGGGCTGCAGCTACAGTTACAGCAGGAAAAAATATGTTTAACAATTGTGGAGAACGGGGAGGTGAAAGGGTCCTGTTGCCTACTGGGTGCAGGTGTGGGAAATGTTAAGGGAATTGTCAGTTAGGTTTTAACATGATAGATACCATAGTGGTAATCCACTAGCCGGTAGACTCTTGCAATATAGAAGAGTATCCCTTATCATGCTATAGCACGTGATATTTGAATAGGACTATTTCACTATTTACACTGTTATCCTAGGGTTAAGGAAAGAAGGCATATTGTGAAGTCATTGCCAGATCTCTAAAATTTTTATAGAACCCTTCTGTTCCTTATTTAGTGGATACGTACACAAGGTTTCAACACTCAGTATTGTGGTTTCTCGATAGTTGGTAAGTCCATGGTTGAGCGTGTACTCGCCGCTTGGCTGCCAACTGGAGTTCTTTGTTACCGGCCTTTTGGATCGAGTTTGCCACTTGTGTTTGATGACGGCGTGACATGGTGAGTGGCCAATTTCTCTCCGTAATGGATGGTATTTTAGACGTTTCCTTAGAAGAACTGCATTACTGGGGGCATTAGTCCTGATCACCAGCAGGGTCATTCTAGGGATGCGCTTAGTGTCTACTTTTACAAGCAAAAGCTGGGCCGGGAGACAGGCAGTGGATATTCAAGGTTTTTTATCCGGGGGGGTGTGAACTTGCGGAACTATGTCTGAACCGAGTGATCGTGTATGTTTCTTCGAGGCTAGGTTCCTAATTTAGGTTAAGGAAAGTTTTTGCAATATTGCTGAGTGTTATGATATATCGAAAGTTTCTCTTATTGGCTGTTCCGTTGGCCTTTGTACCTGCTGGGCTATGTTGCTTTCTGGTGTAGGGATGCATATGTGTATGCAGAGTATGCATTCCTACACCCCGATGATTTCCTTATGCTTGCCTCCATATATAGTGCCTCGTTTCTCTTACTTCTATTCTCTTCTTCGCACTCAACGAACTTCCTCTTCCGCTTCGGAATTTAATGAGGGCCGTTCTCTGAAACTCCGCTGAGCTCATTCACTTCGTATAGCACAATTCCTAACCTTGAGTGGAGAATGTCTTCTAGAATGGACAGCGCTGCGTTGGGGGTTCCGGGAGACCGGCCGGGCCTAGGGTGCTGGAATTAAGCTCGATTTTTTGGCATCCTGAGCTGCGGATAGTGCTCGAGCAGTTTTTCGGGGGGTAGTGGCGTCCCATTGGTAATTCGCAAGAGGAACGAACTACGAGGATACCTCTCGTGTTGTGCTCGGTGGTGCTCTGTAATTGTTTCCTTAACTCTCTGAGTTGGCCTAGAGTCTCGGCTGCGAAAACCCGGACAACTGAACGAAGTGATATGTGGTTGGGATTATCTCTTCTGGTAAGGTCTGGCGCTTTTTCCCCTTGCATCCCGGGGGGCTCTTTGCTGTGTTTTTCTCTGCTCTTTCAAGAGTGGAGAATTCTCACCTGCATATGACACGGTTCGATTAGGTTTTTGTATGAGAGCTGGGTCTACAGAAATAAGGAAGGCGAGGGAGCATTGATCGGTATTGGTACAGATAGATGTGGGGAGGAATATGCTTGCCCAAATCTTGGCTTGCATCTACATCCCCCATCGATGTGGTTACTATAAAAACTCGAATATTCACCCAAGATCACTCGTCCACTCTTGCGCCGGAACAAGAATTCATCTTTTATTCTCACATACCACGTCCTAAAGATACCAAAGAGCAAGTAGAAGGCCTAGCCTTCACTAAGAAATAACCAAAGAAGAAGAAAAAACACAAGAAAAAATCTCCTTGAAATGAAGAAACAAGAGCATCCCTCCTCCCCCACTCCCTAACCCGGCATCCCAATTCATTCGGAAAAGACAGTCTTAGGCCCCATCCACCCCGACCCATCTCAGCTCACCCAAGAACCTTCAAAGCCCCCGAATTCGCCGCATTCTTACACTTGGTCAAAGCCCTCCCGTACTTATCATCGTCATCCCCACTCCCATCCTTGGCCTCCTCCCCAAACCGCCTTCCAGAAGCATTATTCGCCAGGTCCATCTCCTTCTCGGCGGCCGGCCCATCACCGCCCTCTTCATGCAAGTCGGCGAAAGTCTTGGCGGTATCCTTCCCCATGTCGACGGCCATGCGGGCGTTCCAGTAGCAGTGGCGGAATGCATCGCCCTTCCCGTTGTGCAGGGTGGCGGCGGGGAAGTTTTGCTGCGCGGCGCTGAGGGCTTCATTGGCGTGGCCCTTGGCCTTGTTGCAGACGTTCCAGCGGGAGGGCCAGAGGCAGTAGCGGGTCTCGGCGCCGCTGGCGGAGTAGCCGCGGGCGGCGAGGGCGGAGGTGGAATCAGTTGTGGTTGGGAGGGCGCTGGTGGAGGTGGCAGCGGCGATGAGGAGGAGGAGGTGAGAGACGCTGGAGAGGAATTGCATTGTTGCTGTGGGGTTTGGTATTGGGAATATATATATAAAAAAGAGTGGCTTTCTTTCGAAGAAAGGAAAAGAGTGTAAAGTATAGTAGAGATTGTGTGGAAAGATGCTGATAGCAGTGGGTGGAAGGAGAGTGGTTTGCTGTTGTTGGTGATGATGATTCCTGATGGGCGGTTTGGTCCATATTTATACTTTATCCTGCTGTACCAATGACTTCTTCTACTATGGGTTCTTCTACCATGGGTTCTTCCATGATCTCTCGTGAGTTTTTAGAGTGATAGTACTACTTGCACATGTTTGTCGTACCGCCAAGAAGTAGTCTATGTGCAACCTTCGTATTCTACGGTATTACCGGTAGCTAGAAGAATTGGGTAGCGTCTTGGCAGGGTGTGATCGCCTGGGTACAAGTGGATTTTGAGAAGATTGTTAGCTTGGCAAGTGAGGCTTCTTGATAGCAATTAAATCGACCTTCCTATTCCTTCTTTGTCCACTGCTAGGCTTTCTAGGGAACTTTTGTTCCGAAACGGATAACACCCCTGCGCGGGGATACTCATAATACGGTACTCCCTCTGGGTGGCTGCGGTCAACTTAAGCGCGAGCACTAATGAAAATAGTCCAACAGATCTCTGTGTAACAGAGGTCAAACAGCCGCCAAGTGCCTACAAAATCCGGTAGCCGGCAGAACCAAGGAATTCATGAAACAATGCGTTCACAGGGCTCAGCTCTCAATACGAGTTTTTATTATTTACCGGAGGATCGTCGTTTAGAAATTTATGCGGAGGACCTGATTTCTTGGCGTTTCTGAAATTGTGTGCTTTATCGGGGCGCCCGGTCGGCCGCGTGCTGGTAGTTCTGGTGAAGACGAGATTGTAAGTGCGATACTGTACTAGTACTAGTACTCTCGGGGTGCGAAGGTCTTACAATAAGAGCGAAAGTAGGGCTCACATAATATTATGCTTTGTTTTCTATATAGTTCTGGGCGGGGGTACCTGGCCTAGCGGTAGTCCGCCAAGCAGAATTCCTCGTATTACCGACATTTATAACACAGCCGCACGAGTATATACTATGAGATGTGGCCTCACAGCCACTTCCTTTGTCCCCCGTTGGCTGGAAAGTGAGCGCTATGCCAGTGCGGTAATGACAAGTATTTCTCTCTGCACGCTTGCTCATTGGGTAGGGATGCGCTCACAATTATCGTATCTGTGCCTTGTGCCTATCCTCAAGGATTGGCTTTTTGGTTTTGGAGGAGACCCGGAAATTGGCTTGCCAATGTTATGGTGGATGATCATCCACCTCGTCTTCACCATCTGTACCCTCCTGCAGGGAGATGTGTGCGAAACTCGTACTTTCCCTAGGTGTCTGCACTCTGCCCACTCTAATAATTTGATAGTCCTTACGAAGGCTCAATTGGCATCTTACGTTTTTTTGGGTATTGTGGTATTTGAATTACCATCCTCTGTTGCCCGTGTGCAACTTTCGGTCCAGGGGAAGATACCCTTTTCACAGAAATCGCAACTTTTAGGAATATCAGGGAGGCGCCGTATGTTCTACGCTAAATGGAGGCATAAGACTCCCAATTTTTAGTTTTGAAGTGAAAGCGGTCCATCTCTGATAGTACCCGTAGCCAGTCATGATTAGTGACAACACGGATCATATCAGCTTGCAGGTGTCTGGCAACCTTCGGCCTTCTACTTCAGTGGTACATGAATCCTTCTAGCTCTTGCCTGTGTGTGGCCTAACACATACCCGTATTTCCCCTTGTACTGATATTCTGTTGTGCCAATTCCCCTGAACGAGAGAACCTAGTGAGTGCGAAAAACAAGCTGTTACCGAAATACATATATTCTCCTTTTTTTGGGTCATGTTTCTTCCTCATGCTGGTGTTAGTCCCTAAAGCAACTGGGCGGGCGCTTCAGCTCATTTGCGGGGGGATAGTCTTTACTAAAGTAATGTCAATGGTCCTCTTGGTAGCTATTAGCAAAGCCCCGATGGAGACCTCGAGTGTTGGAATTTGCCCCGCTAAACATTAGCCTACGACAATTGCTTAGCTAGGTGTGGTGTTTTGCACGTATAGAATTTCCTTTTCTTCCTCCCTCGTATTCCACCCGCATTTCCGGGGCCATAGAGCTTGTAGTGGTGAGGTCTACTTCTAGCAGGCGGGAAAGAAAAAATGGAAGAGTAACGTTAGGCTGCCGTCATAGGGAGCAGCCTGGTCGAGCAAATCCAGGCGGTGCATGGTCTCTGGGCAAATGGTGACAGAGTATATTATAATAGGCTAGCGTAGGCCCCCCACAACGCCGAGGAAGTTGGAAATGATTTGCTCTATTTGCGGCCAGTGTGGCCTCTAGCCAAGCTTGCCAAGGAGTTCTCATGCTAGACAGGGACTTGGAGCTGAAGAAGGATAAAATCTAGTTGGATAGTCTATCGGGTAGTTAGATGTTCTATCGGGTAATTATATTGTGTTTTCTGACAAGTTGTATATACAATGCATAATAGACCAGTATCGCTTGGGCTATGTGGTTTCATATCCTAAGGTATAGCTGTATTGAGTGCGCAAAGCGCCACTTCCGTAGAGAACCTCTCACTGGGGGCATCTATTGGGTTCTACCAACAACTTGGGAAGAGATACACCATCCCTCCCAATAAAATCCCGAAATCCAGCCTTCAGTAGGATAAGTATTTGTTCCCAAGTTGACCTTTCATGAAATGCCTAGCTGGCGCAGTGGTTAATACTCCTGTCGCAATTAGCGGGAGCCCAGGAGTTCAATCCACGCTCACAATGAGTTATTATTGAACGATCCGTCATGTAGGGCAGGAAAACTGAGAATTCCTCAAATCCTGCCCTATGGGAACTGGGAGATTGGAAAACCTAGCCCTAATCAATAGGGCTGTGGGGCTTATCAATCCTGCTACGAGGTGGTAGAATCCGGCTCTAGACCTTCGGGTTGGCGATCGGCGGGGTAGCAGAAAAGGAGGGAGAAATTCCTTCTTTTATTTCGTTTGCTTTGGAAAGCGGCTGTGGGCCCTGAAGGCCATAGACGTTTTTGCCATTTTCACTCAGGCAAGCTACGCTCTTTCTGTTTATTGCCTCGTAGATATGTTTTTTTTCTCTTCAGCAAAGCAGGGTATAGATAGCGCCTGGTTGAAGATATAATATTGGCAGATGCCGGACCGGTACAACTAGGATAAACACATGATGTTGAAATAAGATCCACCTGGTGCTGTGCTAACTTAGCATCTCAGCATCTTGGGTTATCACACGAACAGATTGCACTTCTCAAACTCGTAGTACAGCACATAAGAAACAACACAAGATCCTATATTATTGTATCTCATCCTTCCCTTTGGAAGGGAGTATATGCAATCCAGTAGACACAAGCCCCCCCGTAAGTGCTCGAGCTGAATTAAGAGTTTGTCAAAACCTCCCATGCTCATCCTGGATACGATTGCCTTTTATTCTTTTATCCGCCTAGCTCCCCGTGTGACATGGGCCGCACACAATGGTCCTTCGCCTCTTTTCCTAGGGCACTAGTATGTGTTCTTTGTGGTGCCCCTCGAGCTAGCTGTCTTTCCACGTTTCGCAAAGAAACACGGAAATGCTAATACCGCTACAGTCGTGTTAAACGCGCTCTACAGTAGGGTACAGCACTTCTGTAGTCGTGGTCTAGTGTTACAGCTAGTAATAATAAGTGTACTACTCCAAGGATACAGCCAAGGATTATATGACACTAGATAAAGGCGTCTTAAAAGGGAAAGCTTCGCTCTAGAGAGAAACCCCCATTGCGTCTTCTAAAATCTCTCTTATAAGGCGGGATAATTTCGGTAATCCGCACTCCGCTGCCTGGCTATGATCCCTCCGCTACCGCCAAACGTCGAAAGACAATAGTGCAAGCAAGAAAAAACAACACAACAAACAGATCCAAGCCGCCCCTCAAGATGTTGAAATATGCTCCAATGTGCAGAAGTGGAACGGTAAAGACTTTGCGCAACTTCAACTCCCCGTATCATACTTGCTTACAACTAACCAAAAGAAAGAGCCAAATGGCCAAATATGTATAATGAGGGGTTGGTACAACCCATTGCCAATTGGGCTAAGCGTAGGGAAACCAGCCCGGAGGAATGGGATACTGTCTCGGAGGTCAGGGGAAAAAGGTTCACCCGGTTGCTGGGCCAGTGCGGGGTCAAAGCTCCAGGACAATGGGCCCGTGGAC
>Ga0307509_10002955_pt1 | contig 26673 bp, 20 predicted proteins | sample 10_EM_MG_FD_202245 | JGI IMG/M metagenome (GOLD analysis project Ga0307509, IMG submission 202245) | Populus trichocarpa ectomycorrhiza microbial communities from riparian zone in the Pacific Northwest, United States - 10_EM | ecosystem: Host-associated > Plants > Roots > Unclassified | place... | reverse complement strand
CACCCAGTATGAAGCCAGCACAGGAGAACACACAGTTGCAGGACTCAAGCGCAAATTCGAAACCTATTTCCTCCCATCCACGTCCACAGATACGATCTATGAGCAATGGCAAGCAGTTAAACAAACTATCAATGGCAAAACAGCGCATATCACAGATACAATTATAAACCTCGAAAAGCTCAGAGATAGCATGCCAGAAGGAACAATTACAGACTACATGGCAAAACAGAGACTCCTCGATGCCATGGACATCAAACTGAAGCGAGATGTCAAACCTCACATTACCCAGGATACCTCCTTTGATGAACTAGTCGAAATCGCAGAAAAACGAGATGCTATTGCCCACTCTACAGGAGTATACGGATCCAGAAACACCCATAGCCATGCTGTATCCAACGCTGTCACTCAACCAAATCCCAGGCGCCCCCAGAACCAGAATAACCAGAGATATACGAACAACACATCCCAGAACCACAGGATTTCACAGACTGAAAAAGACAGGCGCAAAAGAGAAGGATGTTGTTTCTACTGTGGAAAGAAAGGTCATTTCTCCAATGATTGCTATGAGAAAAGAGAGGCCCAGAAACGCGATAGGAAGTGGAACCAGCGAGGCAATGGAGGACCAGGAGGAACAGAAAGGCACAGAGGATTTCGAAGATCCTACCACACCCAGGAGGACCACCACCAGCGCAACTCCAATACCATTATCAATACCTCCAACCATGCAGGACCAGAAGGAGTTCAATCAAGAACCCTCGAAGCCTACATTACAGTCAATGGGCACCAAGCGAAGGCACTCTTTGATACAGGAACTATGGGAGACAACCTCATATCTGCGAAATTCGTTTCTACCTACAACATTCCTACAAAAAACCTCGACACCCCTATCAACTTAAAGATGGCAGTCAAAGGGTCTCGCTCCACTATCAACTACAAGTCTAAACCAGTTATTCAAATAGGAAAAGAAAGCGGAGACATCACAGATGCCCTAGTCTGTTCCTTGGACAACTATGACATCTTCCTTGGAATGCCCTACCTAGCGGCACACAATGCAATAATCGATTGTGGAAAAGCTATTATCACCTTCCCAGAAAAGAATGTGACTCTATCATGCAAGAAAGCGAGCAACATTCGATTTTCCGCCATGGCTATAACAAACCCACCGGACTTCATTTCCGAATTTCCTGATGTATTTCCTCCAAACAAGATCACAGAACTACCGCCCCTGCGAAAGGTTAACCACCACCTTAACCTCATGGATAAGGAATCGGACCCCAGCCCGAAAATGTACTCTGTCCCAGACAAAATAATCCCAGCATACCGCCAGATAATTGATGAATGGAAGGCGAAAGGAATTATCTACTCAAGCGAGGCCAACAACCCTGTCAATGTGTTCCCCAAACTGAAACCTAATGGCGAAATCCGTCTCCTTGCAGACCTGGTCCCCAGGAACGCTATCACAGTCAAGGACAGAGGCCCGATCCCCAACCAATCCATGATCCTCAGAGCAGTGGCCAGGGCCAAATACCGATCCACTATACACCTGTCGAATTAGTACTTCCAGGTCCGAGTTTCCCCAGAAGACGAAAAGTACAACACAATTAAGACACCTTTTGGATCCTTTGCATGCAGAGTAATAGTACAAGGGGACACCAATGCGCCAGCCACAGCCATGCGAGTTATCGAACATGTACTCGATGCCCTTATTGGAAAGAATGTATGGGCATACCTTGACGATATTACAATCTTCTCAGACACACAAGAGGACCATATCCGAGATGTCAGAGAAGTGTGCTAGAGACTACAGCAGCATAAAATCCGGGCCTCCTCTAAGAAGTGCAACTTCTTTGCAGAAAAACTCTCTCTCCTCGGCCATGTGATTGATGATCAAGGAATTCATGCCGATCCTGAAAAAATACATGGAATCCAAGACTGGTTTACCACTAAATCTAAGAAAGAGCTACAGAAATATATTGGTGTGGTAATATATCATGCACAGTTCCTCCCACACCTTTCTACCGCTCTTGCCCCACTATCGGATCTGACTTCCCAAAAAGTGTTTGAATGGCGACCCCTGCATGAGGAAGCATTCCAACAAGTTAACCGCTTAACGAGTACAACGATCCCACTGCGCCCTGTCAACTATCCTTCCCTTGAAACAATCTACCTCATAACTGATGCATTGAAAGTAGGAGCTGGAGCATGGGTTGGACAAGGAACTTCGCCAGAAAAAGCATACCCTGCCGCATTCCATAGCCGAAAATTCGCCACCAGCCAGCTGCACTACCCTGTTCATGAACTTGAACTCCTTGCAGTTGTGGATGCCATTCAGGCTTTCCACCCGATTCTATATAATACTCAGTTCACTGTTGTTACAGACACATCCTCCGTCTCCGCTACACCTCCGGCGATTGAAATCTCAACACCACGAGAAATCATCGTCACTTCTATCCTCCCCACTCTCCTCAGACACGCCACATTGCCTCTGTTTAAGTGAAGCCATCTCCCTTCCCTCATCCTTTCCCTTCTGATGGTCAGGCCTGGCAAGCTTGTTCCTAGGGGTTGGTTGAGTTCGCCTTCACCCCCTCTTGTCCGGGCTTGATTAGGCAGCCCCCCACGGTCGGCAACCCCTCATCCGTCAACGGTCGGTCTTTAGTCTCGGTCGATCGATAAAGTAGTTGCCACCGGTGGCACTGCTCTCTGGTATTGCACTGTCTCCTTTGTGCTCTGCTGGTATGGTCAGTTTTTACGAAACATCGTGACCCCGCTTCCGTCGGCCTTCCTCGTACTTCTCGTGTCGGTTAGCCTTCCGCCCTCTCCCTCCCAGATGTTTGGATCGGCTAGCACCCAACTGCTCGCGGCTCTACGCCCACCACCAGACCTCTGTTCCCTTCTGATGTCCTTGGACTAGAGGGACAAGTTTTTACCTTCTTTCCGGGTCCTGTTTCCCGAAATAGCCGACCGGATCTTCCTCCGACTGCCACGAGTCTTTTTCTTTAGGCGGCATCCTCTCAAACTCGATCGCCCTTCCTGAGCCTCGGCTGGCGGGGTCTTTTAGCCCAGGAGAGTTATCTCCCCTTTGTGTGTCCCCGAGACCCATCATTCAGGAGTCCCTATTCCTTCGGGAGCTGGGCCTGGTGGGGTTTTACTACGGTTTAGCTTATAGGTTGTCTGATTTGGGGGAGTGGGTTTGCTTTTCTTTGTTGGTTGTGTCTACTGTCGGTTGGGGATGTTTTTCTTTTAGGCTAGGCTTTCGCGGGGGTTATTGGTTCGTGGCTTTCAGGCCCGTGGTCTCATCTCCTTGTAGTTTCTACCCATAGTACCGGGCGGGGGATTCTTTCTTTGTCGGGCAGGATCAGAGGGTGTTAGCTTGGGGATAGCAGGAAGGACTGTAGTTGGAGGTTTTGGTCAACATGGCTTACGTTCCAGCCGAGCACCCTTGTACCTAACACCGTGGGATGAGCACAGTTGTGCATTTTGCCCCGATAGAAACAATAAATAAGGGAGATTAAAAAAAAAAAAAAAAAAAAAAAAAAAAAACCTGGTGTTACAGACAACAAAGCTCTATCCTACTTTCTCTCTCAGACTGACCTCCCCTTTCGCCAAACCAGATGGAGGATGTACCTCCAGTCCTTTGACTTCGACATTATCCACATGCCAGGAAAAGACAACATACTCGCTAATGCACTATCCAGGATCTATGAGGAACGCCCAGCTGAATCAGACCAAGTCCTAGTTGATCGTACAGAGAGGAAATCTATAAGATCCCCCTCATCTGCTATGACCAATACAACAAAGCACTACCTTGAACTCACAGATACTCTTGACCCTGCCTTACACTCCACGCTTCTCATCCCCTTCCAGAACAATCCAACAGCTCCAGAATACCTATCGATGTGAAATAGCGAAAATGGCACTACCCCTCTCTTCAGGCAAGAGGAGGACGAAAACCATCCAAGTTCTTGTGAACAAGGGCTGGTCCAAGCGGACACCACCATCCAACAAGCTACCAACATCATTCAAAGTTGCGAAATCACCCCTGAAGCATCAAACATCCATGACGAGACCCCAGAGACCACCGAAATCACGCTACTCCTTCAACAACCTCAAGGCCAGCTGTCAGGACTTTTGTCGAGAATTCACAGCCCTGCTCACGACATGGAACGAGAACTTCGCATGGAATCTATCACCAATTGCTTCAGCAGAATTCATGGATCCCTCACCAAACTCGAGGCTATCACTATCGCCAATGCTGGATACAGTGCCCCTGCACCTCCAATCACCCCCATTCCTCCCAGAAACGAACTTGACGCTTTTCTTCAATCAGCTAGCCACAGAGCTAAACACTGGACATCATGTGTCTGGGATGAATGCGATGCACATATGGGAGGAAAAGACTGACACTACTACCCTTCAGGCCCCAGAGATGTTCCATCTAGGAGACCCCTCTACTCAACCTCTAGCTATGTCTCCCCTCACCATCCAAAGCGAGGATTCGAACATCTATGGGCAGTACCACCCCCTCTCAATGATGACGATGGATATCAAGTCTTCCACACTGTGATTGATTCTGGAAACCTACCTGTCGCTTATTCTACCTCTAGCGAAGAGGACCTACCTACCCCTGATGCCCCAATGGACTACAGCGATCCATTCCCTGATGAACCTACCAAGGCCCTCGATGTCCGCGCCTTCCAGCTCACCACATACCTCAAAGGAAAGTGGTACAACAGTATCAGAAAAGCCACTCAGTCTGATCCCCTCTTCGTTATCGTTAGCAAAAATGATAAGCACCCTGATTGGTTACTCTGTGACGGAATTCTGATCAAAAGGGGGGAGGATGACAATAGAGATTGTCCATATGTCCCTTATGAAGCCGCCCACCAGGGACACAACATAAGAAGCGAAATTATTCGAATTACCCATGAACAGATGGCACACATGGGAGCCCAGAAGTGTTACAAGTACGCCTCCAGACACTTCTACTGGTTCTCTATGAGAAAGGATTTTAGAGATTATATCCGCAGATGCCACCTTTGCCAGATGAACAAACAACCTACCACTGTCCCTGAGGGATCAGTCACCTCTCTCCCTGTCCCCAGAGAACCCTTCTCCTCCTTAGCTATCGACTTTGCAGGTCTCTTCCCTCACGACAGCAACAAGGACCTGATCCTCGTTGTCCTTGACCGATTCTCTGGATTCACCTACCTTATCCCAGTCTCCAAAAACATCACAGCTGTCGAGACAGCAACTCTCCTCATCGAAAGAGTCTTTTCGATCCACGGTTTCCCTACCTCTATTGTCTGTGACAGAGACCCCAAATTCACCTCACGCTTCTGGATACAACTCATGGCCAATATCAAGATTGATCTTAACATGGCTACAGCATACCATCACCAGACCAATGGCCAGACTGAACGCAGGATAAGGACAGTCCGCCAATGCCTTAGGAACTACATAGGACCAAAAGGATCAAAGTGGGTTCGCCACCTACGACATGTCCAGACTGCAATCAATGCCGCCCCCAGTGACAGTATAGAACTATCCCCCTTCAAGATTACCTTTGGACGAATCATCAACCTTCTTCCAAGTGTCAAAGTGTCGCCCACAGCAGTCCCTGCGGCTGACGCAATCGCCACACAAATCACTAAGAACCAGCAACTCGCCAGGACAGCACTCAAGAAAGCCAGAGCCCACCAGACTTCCATTAGCGAAAACAGAAGAAAGGATGGACCCCCTATAATCCCAGGCACTACAGAAGTCACCCTAAAGTCTTCCCCATATGTACACAAAATAGGACGAAACCATAAACTAGTTGGACCATGGCTAGGACCCTTGCATGTTAGCGATGGACCAGACAAACATAACAACTACAAACTCGTCCTCCCAGATATCATGAAAGGTATTCACCCATGGATCCATCGAACCCACCTCAGGATATACCTCAGACCAAACCTCGAAGCGTTGCCTGGCCTTCCTACACCACACCCTCAACAGCCTGTCGTCATCGATGGCTCAGGCAATGAGCTATGGGCAGTTGAAAAAATCCTCATTGACAGAATCTACCGCAGAAAGCGCCAATTGATAATACACTGGAAAGGATATGACGAAATTGAAGCTACTTGGGAAACACTTGAACATCTCGAAGCCATCAGAGATGACATTAGGACCTATTGGTTTAATACCTAAAACTAGGCCATCCCCTTCGAAGTCCCATGGACCCATAATGATGTATGGTCTGCCTGGACCCTCCAAGACCCCGAATTTATTCCCCTTTCCCCTGAACTCGATCCTGACGGATTTTGGCAGCCTATACAAGACTCAGACTACTCTGAGAGCGAAGCCAGTACCCTAGCACCTCTTGACGAATCCGAGATGGAAACCTAGCAGGAATACTCATTTCTGTTAGGGGGAATGTAACGGAATCTGCCTATTGTTCTCGCTACTGTACCCACATGATGTTGGATGTTTCCTATCTAGGTTCTACAATAGTAGCGCTGTTCTTTTTACCTTGTACTTTCCTTATTTGTTATAGTTTCCTATTGGGTTATTTACTCCTTAGTTCGCTTATAGCTTTTGCTACCCTTGTACCCTTTAGGCAACCTTATGCTTTCCTACTAGTACTACTGGATTAGTACATTAGTAGCGATCTCTTATTGTTTGATTCCATTACTTGTTTTATTAGTTACATCCTGTCGCCTGTATACCTATGTTCTAGGACTTAGTTGTTTGCTTCAATACTATCTCAGCATAGTAAGTGTTTGCGTTAGGCACAGGATATTTGGTTATGTTTTATTTGTATTAAAAGAGCCTGCTATCCCATAAGGATTCAGTCTCTCAAGCCTCACAGGAACGCTCTTCTTTAATATACTACAAGTTGAATGGTCACTCTATTTGTCCCTCATCTATCTTATATCTCTTGAAGATATTCCACCGAGACTTTCCCTCCTATCCTATTAGTATCTCCAGAGTTCCACTTGGGATTCTCGAGATACTTAGGAGTAGGTTACAGTTGCTGTATAAGGCTGTAGCGAGGTAGTAGGATTGCTGGACTGATAGCAATACGCGCCCACTTGAACCATCAATCAGCAATATGAATTGTCTACAATCAATCAACTCTGTACATAAATTAAATAATAAAAATAGAAATTAAAGTTATAAATACTAGCCAATACCTTGTATACTCTCTCTTTGCCTCCAAAACTCCAGCTACTGAACTAGCTATTGATTTCCACAACTTTTCAAAAAATTGCTTAGCAATTGTCCACTAAACCAAAGGCAATACGTCTGTAAGTCTCCTCTTGACAGATTCATTTCCTCCTAGGGTATCTCCAATCCTTGGATACTCTTAATGCAATCGGTTTTTAAGCTCTACCCATCCATGCTCAATAGGATTTAACTCAGGGAAGTAAGGAGAGTGTTCCACTATATCAATAGAATTTCTCTCCAATCAATCCATAACTTTATAAGTCTTGCAAACAGGGGTATTGTCCTGCTGAAAGAGAATATCTTGTATACCAAAAGAAAACATTTGATCAATAACTGGAAAAGGATATCTTCTCACGAGTCTTTTACACCTGGTTTTGTTGATATTTTGAGTAATAGGAACTAAAAATCATTTTTCCTTATCCTAAAAGTAGCCCCAAACTATGAGGAAAATTCCCTTATCCTTCTCCTTTGGCTGAATACAATCTGCTAGCCACTTCTCCTCAGATTTCTTGAAAACCTATTGCTGTCTTGAATCCTTGGATTTCTCCACACTGTCCTTATCACTCCCAATAACTTTCTCAAAATCTTCAGCTGTCCAATCCTTATAATCAATTGCCAACTTCTATCTCTTAACAATGTGATGAGACTTGAGTCTTGGTCTGGATTTGGCTAGCTATTTCTTGACATTGGCTTCCCTGAGTTCTCCATCCAGTATTTATTCATCAGCAGATTATCCACAGGGATCAAGAATTATATACTGTTACCTAGAGTAGTACAGTAACTCTGGGCTTTTTGTTGTTACCTGTAGAAAGTGTTATTCCCAGTACATATTTATCCCGGGAGTCAGATCTGGTCATTTTCAGGTTGCATTTCACTGCTCAGATGACTATGTGATATGGTTACTGGCTGAGCACAGGTGGGTGACTGGAGTATGAAATATTATCTAGTGATTGACTCTCACATGCACAAGTAAGGAAGCTTTTAATAGTGCTCCATAATTGTCCAATAGTTTGGGCAACAAGTAGAATGTTCCAGAAACAGTAGAATAAGGTAATAACCATACCTTTTTCTATATTGATTATTTCTTTTCAAGTAGTTCTCAGGCTTCGCTTTGTTTTTTTCAGGTAGAATTTGTATATCCAGATTGGCTAACCATCGGAAAGAGATAAATTATTTAAAAGAAAGTATTTAAAAGAATTTAGTGTCAGGGAACTTAATTGTGTAATTGTCTGGTTATGATCACCACGGGCGGAGTTGTGACCAACTCGGTGATCTGGCATTTGACAAGATGTTTAGTCAGCTATTATGCACAAGTGAATAGCTCACGTATAATAGTACAAGATATGCAGCTTCATCTGACTGACTCTATATCCCAAGACTAAAACGCTCCCTAGATGTAGGATGAACCTGGAGGAATCTGTGGTGGCTACTGAGATAAACCACAAGAGTTCACGTTCCTTGAAGTAATTTACTGATTGGTACAATAAGATATTTGAACTGAATCACATATCCAGCGCAGCTATATATATATGCATGTTGCTTTGAAAGATAACCATCCGAACTGATCACTCGGTATTCTGCAAGAACTATTGGAATGTTTACTTATGGGCTGCATATATTAAACCATAGTTCATTAGGATAAAGAGATCGAAGACTATCTACTGGAGAAGTGAGAACACTCCCAGATGAAATTGTAGTTAGGAGACTCTCTGAGTTCAAGCAGGACAATTACTTTCAGGGTCAAACAGCCTTCACCTTTTCCTGACCAAAGTTGAAAGACTAAAAGATACCTAAATCCCTACGAAAGGAAAGTAGCGAAGATTTTAGTATAAATAGAAGAGCTCACCACGGTGGTTGAGGAATCAAGAAGAAACGGAGAAGAGACCTTAACAATATAACAAGTTATTAAGCAATCCTCTAAGTTCAAGAAACTTTAACTTTCCAAGTACTTTACCGAGCCTTCCTGGAATATCTCCGTACCCTCAAACCACTGCCTAGTTATCTCAATAATTCCTTGAGTTTGCTACCCCGTAATATTAGCCTTCAGGAACACTTCTTACCAGGGGTTGTACAATTATAACTCTGATCTGTAAATTCGAATTTCTTTACTTTATTGTATATAAATTATGTTTTCTAATATCAATAAAGCTTTCTCCGAGTAGTAGATACACAGTATGCCTGAGGGTAGTATCATTATCTGTGATAGCAGGATCAGAAGTTGTATGTATGTTATGCACACGAGAATAGCTTACCCATGTTAGTATGAGATATGCAGCTTCAAGAGGATGAATATATACCCGAAGACCAAAGCTCGCTCGAAGTAGAATGAACCTAAGGGCATTCATAGTAGATACTCAGCCATCTGGAACAGTTTACTTTCCATGAAGTAATTTACTAATTGGAATGATAAGAGGATTGAACTCTATGATATCCGGTGCAGGTTTATATCTATACATCTTGCTTTGCAAAGATAGCCATCTGAACTGATGACTCGGTATTCCATGAGAATTATTGGTATGTTTACTTGTAAGCTGCATATATTAAAACAGAGTTCTTTAGGATGAAGAGATTGAAGACTATCTACTGGTGAAGTGGAGATAACCCCAGATGAAATAGTAGTCAGGAGACTCTCTGAGTTCGAATAGGGTAATTATTTGCAGGATTAAACATGGTTCGCACTTTCCTAAACAAAGTCAAAGGATTGCAAGATGTATAATTCCTTAAGAAAGGAAAGTAGAGTAAAAATTAGTCTAAATAGAAGGGCTCTTCCCCAGTGGTTCAAGAAATCATCAAGCAACAGAGAATAGACCTTAATAATATCACAAGTTAGTAAGAAATCTTCTAAGTTAGAGAAACTTTAAACTTCCAATTACTTCACCAAGCCTTTCTGACATTTCTCAGGACCCTCAAACCACAATCTAGCTAGTTCAAATATCTCTTTGAGTTAGCTACCCCATAATAATGTAAAAGAAATTAAACATAAATCAATCTACAATAAAGCAACTATTTTGAAGCATCTTTGAGATATAAAAGAGTTCAAACCTTCTTGCAGTTTGTAATTATATTACAGCATACTTGTAGATGTAGAAAAAACTAATATTGAATTGATTAGATACTTAAAGGCATGACAAATCATATATATAAACTTCTGGGTAGAGAAAAGAATAATATGCATGAACCATCTCCTCGACACCTCTGGCGATTGAAATCTCAACACCCGAGAAATCATCGTCAAGACAAGAACCCTCCCTCTTGTAACGGGTGCACCCTATAGAGAGGTAAACTCCAAGGTTGCGACCGCACCAAAACTCAAAGCAGAAGATCAAGATAGAGTAAAATAATTTACGAAGAATCAAAACCGTAAAACATAATATCTTAAGCTGAAAGCTTCAGTCAATAAGTTCTCTCAAGAAAGGTTGGTTATCGAAGTAGAATGCCAAACCCTTAAACTTAAGTAGATAGCAGATTTAAGCCTTTGACATTCACCACTACTCCGACCTTGTGCGGGCACCCTGTCCTGCTCAGGGTTTGTCTGAGGTAAACCCTCACTCAGGAATTATCCTGCAGCAAGTGTCGAACCAACTTGGGTACACTTAACTCTGTCAATAGGGTATGAGTTTCTGCAATGCATCTCCAATACAACCGCATGTGGAAAAACTCTTCCTATCGAAGTCATACCAGTGGCTAACTATTATGACAACAACCAGAGACAATACCTAGGTGGTGGACTCACTGGCCCAGTGGTTGTTTCGTCTATACAAGCTATGCAGTCCATTATTTAATCTACTCAACTATCAAATACGATAATTTGACATGCAAGCTCTCTCAGTGAGATATATCGGATGATTGGCTAAATGGGCGCTGCCCATAGCCAGCCTCTTGGGACATACTCTACCATGATAAGACTCATACCTCTAGAGTCCATTGACACACCATAGTAATACTACAAATCAAGGGGAGAAGGTCCCAGCTGGTTACTAAGGTATTGGTCCCAAAAGTACCCCGGCCTTCTTGGACTACCTAAGTACCACAAGGAAGACTACCCTAATACCTGTAGGCTAAGATAGACTCCTATGCCAGAGAGACCATATATGGGCGACCCCTATTTTAGCGGTTACACATACTGCCCTTATATATCCTGCGAGCGACATTTGGTCGGACAGATGGCCACAACTTATACGGTGTTACGGCAGCTGCTCGAATCACCTCTTTTTACTAGTAAACGAGCAACAACCCGGCCATCTGCCTATGAAGCGCCGTCCCAACGCTGGGGCCAGAGGGGGGTGTTAGCTAAACCTGCCCAACTTCAATAGCATGTTCGGGCCACTCTTACTCAGGCGTGGGTCCTCACCACGCAGATTTGTGTGTGCCCATGAACATCTAAGAGCCTATAGAATGTGAGGCAATCGACCTCTAAGTTCTAGAATGACTTTGCCGGTGAAGGTAGGGTAACTTGGACTGCTCAGTAGGGTAACTGGGGTCCATGGGCATAATGGTCAAATTCTCAAGGTAGGGTAACTTTGCCCTCTTATGCCTTTAACCGCTTCGGAAGTCCTCCTGTCAACACCTAATATTGTCTCAGATGCCTGTGTAATGTTCTCATAAATTCCTTTTCTCTATGCGAACTTACTCCCGAAAGGTTACCCTGCCTTGTAGAGTACCCAAGGCTACTCAACTATTCCCTAGGCCTTGTCCTAGGTTTACCAGCTATTTGTATATTAAGTACACGAGACCATACCACCTCTGTCTCCCACTTGGTACACCATTTAGGCAAAGGTGATAGTCATTGTAGCTACCTATCATAGGGTCATTACACCTCTCCTCCCCCTTCATGGCTTCTGCCTATGGGAGTGATGCTATCCCCACTCTTCTCCGTTACGGGGCCCTCCCCCTTCCCTCTACAGGGTTCTTGTTCCCATTCGTCATTGACTCCTACTCATGAAGTGTGGTTCTTCCCCTTATCCCGCACTTTCTTTGTACCTCACTTCCGTTTTGCACTATTAGCAACCCTTCTACTATAATCAATGTTCGGTCACAGTCTCAACCTATCGGTGAAGTAGTGGCCCTGGTGCCTCTGTCTCCCTGGTATTGCACTGTTTCCTGAGATCTCCGCTCGCACAGTTGGTTCATTCGAAAAATCGTAATCTCGCTTTGGTCGGCCCTTCTCATACTTCTTGGTGTTTGGTCTACCCTCCTCCACCCTCCTCCCTTGTCTTCATCCCATTGCTCGGTTACAGCTATACTATCCTGACCAGCTAGCACCTTACTGCCCCCCCAGCAGTTGGTTTCCTATTGCCCATTCCACTCCTGGCTGGCACCCTACTGCCTCTCTTCCAACCTGTCAACCCTCAGTCGCTATACGAAAACACATCTCTGTTACTCCCGTCCTCCTCGCCGTCCCTAATGCCGTCAGGCACTCCCACCGGGGACCCCTCTTTGATGTCCTCTCCGTCCTCCATTCCCATTCTGCCCCCGGGAACCACTTCATCGATCAGGTCCATACTTTCTTTTCCTAAGCTTTGGCTGATCTACGTTACTTATCAGACATATATTTCCTCTGTCAGGGGTCCATACTTTCTTTTTTTCACCTTTTGGCTTTGCAGATATCGCTAAGGTTTCTCCTCTCCTCCCTGCTTGCCTCTTTTCCTTTTACTTCCTTCGTATATACGAGTATGGCTGTAGGAATTAGTTAGGCAACACGCGAGATGTGCGGTTGGTCTCATACCAGAGGGACTTGGGGGTTTGGATATTTCCTGAGGTGAGGAGAATAGGGTCTTTGTTAGCCATAGCCGTGGGCTGCATGCTGTCTTTGTACCTTAAAACAAATGCATATGATTTAAAAACATAAAAATAAATAAAAATAAAAATAAAAATAAAAATTAGGCCCTGCTCGGCACGTACCAATAAAAATATATGGCAATAAAAGTTGATAATGGCATATATGCTAATAGAAATATTCAGTGATGAAAAAGTATATAGGCGTTCGGCAACCATTCTATGATTTTTGTAGAAGAACAAAATAGCCCTTAACATAGATTTGGGCAACAATAAAACAAAAATTACTTATAAAGGTTATATTCAAAAACTTCTCCTTTCTTGAACAACCAATAACCTCCCTTCTGAAACAAGCAATGATTCACCACTATCTCTATCTATTTCTCACTATATTTCACCATTATAATCTACTTGATTCTACATAGTAAGTCTTTCTATCCAATTATTTGATTTATTACTGTTGAAAATAGTACTTTTTGAATTTCTGATCAGCTAATCATAATTTGGGTATTTGATTCTCCAAAGATGGAAAATAGTGTCTGGGTTGAAGACAGCGAGAGAGTTCTTATTAAGGCACTGCTCAGACATGTTCATAATGGAGATCGTGGCAAGAATCAATTTAAGCAGTCAGTATGGATAAGCATTGTCGGTGAACTAAACGATGCCTATAAGGATGTTAGCACAAAACCATTTACTATTGCTCAGGCAAAAAGCAAGCAGATGATTGTAAGTTTTTAGCAATCCTGTATTGATTTTTTGAATCTCAAAATGGATTTTTAGAAGTAATTAAAAGCTGATAGCAATATAGTTGAAGAAGGAGTTTGATATTGTTCATGCTATCCATCAGAATTCTGGATTTGGCTGGGACAATAATAGAGGTTTGCCAACTGCATCAGCAGAGGTATGGAGAGTATACCTGGATGTATGTTATTGAATTCATTATTAATTAAATCATGGATACTAATTATTTGATAGAGTCATAAAGAGACCACAAAGTACCGACATAAGGGCTTCCCTCTTTACGACCTTTTAACTAGTCTATTTCTAGAAGTACGCGCTTCAGGCTACTATGCTCGTACTGCTTCTATAAGGGCTCAGGTAGAGAATGGTCAGGCAAGAAATGAGGATTTAAGTGATACTTTGGCAGTCTCCCAATCACACTCTGTGGATAATTTGTCAATTCTCTTTGACATTGATTCCCAGAGTGGGCTCAGAGATGAGGTATCTAACATTGAGCAAATATCTAGAACAAGGATTTTGGAGGAACCAAATCCTCTTTGTCACCAGAGATCGGTTTCTGATTCCCTTGATCAGCCTTCTATGTCTTCCTCACTTCATGAAGCAACTCCATCCCGCAGAAAATGTATTAGAGAAACAAAAGTTACTCAAACATCCTTGACTACAGCACTTAGTCAAGCAACAAATGAAGCTGTGCACCAGCGGGAACATGGAATACCATCAAAGCATGAGTGTGCAATCAAGATCTTGGAAAAAAGCTACTCCGACAAACTTACTATAGAGAAGATGGTTAAGGCTGTTTACCTTTTTGAGGATAGAGTGAAGGCCTGTGTATTTATTGCTCTATCAGGAGGAATTGTTAGAGATGCTTGGATTAGAAGGCAAGTTGGTGTTTAAGTAAAATGTTTGTAAACTATCAAGTTTGTGGGAATTTGTAGTTTGCTAGTTTTTTTTTTGTCCTATAGATCTACCTCTGAAATAAGAATTTTCTTTTTTAATATGAAGTATTTATGTGAGATGCTATCTAATTTAACTATGTCTAGCAAGATATAACTAATACTGCAGCCACATATCTTCTGCGATTTTATCTGTAATAGCTAACATAGTTTGAGAAGATTGTCCTTCCACCAGTCCTATCTCCTGACTTCTATAGTAAATATCCACACTCTCATCCTCTTGCTCATCATATCCAATACCTAACTCTTCGGAGGAGGACTGAGAATGATCTGCTACTTGTGGATTTATAGTTAGCATAATTGTTCAACTAGAATCTTTAATATTTGAAATAAGAAGTAACATTAATCCCAGGACATACCTGATTCAGCTTAATAATCAAGGAAACGCTCCGCCTCAGGATATTCCTTGTATACAAAGTTGTGCAACCCAGCAAGTACAACCACAAGCTTTACTTGACTAACTATCGGATAGTCAGGTTGTCCACGCAAAATTGAAAACCGTCGTTTAAGGATGCCGAAAGTGCATTCAATTACATTTTGTAATTGCGAATGGCGAAAGTGCATTCAATTACATTTTGTAATTGCGAATGCCGAAAGTGCACTCAATTACATTTTGTAATTACGAATACCGAAAGTGCATTCAATTACATTTTGTAATTGCAAATGCAGAAGATTAAATAGTTCTTCTTTATTTCTAGGTCTATTTGTATTTCAAGCATAATTAGTGCATATTGTTTTATTTCTTTTCACTCACAGTACTTAGTAAAGTTAGATTACTTACCTCTTGCGTGATTGATAATGCTCACGTAAATGATACCTCACACCATGGTAAGGGGTTAAGCATTTGTCATCCAAGGCATATCCGCATCTCCAACATACTATTTGTCATCTGGAACAGCAAACCCCTTCACCAATGCATCTTTAAAGACTCTGCCATCATGTGCTGAGCCCTCCCAACCTGACAAAACATAACAAAAATACATACTAAAAGTGCATGCAGCAAAGATATTCTGTGTTACCTGTCCTTTTCGATTACGATATGCTGCTACCTGACTCTTGGGAATATGTGCCGCTATATGAGTACCATCCATAGCTCCAAGTACATATTGGAAAAAAGCATAAAACTAGGGGGTTACGATGCACTTCATAAGAGCATTGATTTGGTAGTAGAGTAATAAAGTCCCCGGCTAATTCTACAAGACCATCAAGAACACGGTTGAAATACCTTATACAAGTATTAGCTCACTAATTTAGACAATATAGCTATAATCAATCTAAATAGATAATACACAACTTGAAGAAACTTACACACTAACACTTCCTGCCCTATGATGAAATCGTTCCTGAACCTCACGACTCGATCTGTTGTGTGATACTGTTCAGATAAACATAGCTACTTGATAGTTAAGTGCTATATTCTTTATTGATCTTAAGTAACCACCAGTTTCCAATATGTTATATAATTTGTAAAACACTCTACGGGACATACAGAATACCTCCTAAAATCGCTGTTCCTGTGAATTAGCTGACAATACTTCTGCAAAATAAGCCTCTCCGGTTAGCACAGAGTTACGCATTGGCCTTGCTCTGAACCGATGATTGATCAACACTTCAATATTACCAACAATATGAAGTAAGTTGCTTTCATTTATCCGGCCTTCTATATGCCTTTTTGAACTGTTCGAATCAGAGTCCGTGTCAGAGCTACTTCCCTTCAAACATGAAGTATCAGCATCATTGTCACTTGGACTATGGCTATTAGGCATTTGGTAATGCTCCATTATAATAAGCAGTAAGCAGTAAAGCGAGTTGAGTAGTACAATTACCTATATTGTCAAATAATATAACTACTCCCTTTATTTCTACAAATAAAAAGATGAATCATATTTCATGATATAAAACCTAGCCCTACAATAAAAATATAGAATAAAAATTTATAAACACAATAAAAATATATCATGATATTTTTGTACATGCTGAGCACACCTCTATATCAACACTTTAATATGCCACAATTTATACTATAAAGGTCACTTTTATGCTATAAAGGTTACATGCCCAGCAGGGCCTAAAAAGAATAGTATGAATGATAATGCAAGCATAGAAGCTGTAAGAGCTCCAACAATATGCAAATATCACCACATGAAAGAATGAATTCCAATATTGTTGTATTCCAAGTTTGATATCTCAAGAGCTACAACGATAATAAGATATATATATGTAACCAGTACAGGTAACTAGTTTGAGTATAGATTTATTTTATGTATTGTTTTGGGATACGAGTTTAGGAGACTCACGTGCCTTATTAGTTTGTTTTGTGTTTTGTTTTTGAATACAAGTACAGGAGACTTGTAAGCCTTGTTATTTGTTACATGTATTGTTTTAGGTTATGAACTCCTGAAGTTTGTAAGCCTTGTTGATTGAGATTGTTGATGGGTTAGGTATCGTTTGATGCCTTAGGATTGAATATGAGTGATGCGAGATGGATCATCACAAGTGTATTTAAAGACCTATATCTCTCTGGACTTAGAGAGATCAGATTTCAACAGACAGTGTTTTTAATATACTTGGTTGAGCAGTTATCTTTTATTTAGTTCAATTCAAGAATCTTTGAGCTTCACACAGGCCCAAAGCACCAGACCTTTTCTTAGTAGTTTTGATAAAATATTAAAGTCTACTCCATTACTTGTTGGCATCTCCGGTACTTGATCTCATTTATACCACCGGTTTAGTTAAAGTCAATACGCATATCCCTTTGCAAGACCCTCATCCCACGGGAAGCGGTTACAACATATATCAATCAAAGCCGTTATTAAAAATCAAGTACATCAGCAAAAAAATATCATGGGTCTGATCCACTGGCGCCGTGTCTGGATGTCATTCATGTGTCCGCTGCGTCCTGTGCATCTGGAGGTGTATTGCAATACCAAATTGCGTCCGGATGCAAGTTGCCATACCTGTATTCCTTCTGGGCCCACTTCATAACACCACCGCTCATCTGGAAGCACTTCACAACACTGCTACTCATCTGAATTCACCCCTGATCTTTCGGAAAGCAAAAATGCCAGCCCACCCCACTCTGAAAGTGGGTGATAGCTCTTGCAGTCTTTAGTCAGAATAGTTTGTTGTGGTTTCTTGGCACTTAGCCTTCAACGCGATACGCCCGACTCCACACTTTGCTCTCATCACACCCCCCCTACTGTAATGGGGGCATCCTATAGAGAGGTGAACTCTAGGGTTGCGACTGCACCAAAACTCAAAGTAGAAGATAAAGATAGAGTAAAATAATTCAGGAAGAATCAAAACAGTTAAACTTAATATCGTTAAGCTGAAAGCTTCACTCAATAAGTTCTCTCGAGAAAAGTTGGTTATTGAAGTAGAATGCCAAACCCTTAAACTTATGTAGATATCAGATTTAAGCCTTTGACATTCAACACTACTCTGACCTTGTGCGAGCACCCTGTCCTACTCAGAGTTTGTCTGAGGTTTGCCCTCCATCAGGTATTATCCTGCAGGAAGTGTCGGACAAACTCAAGTACACTTAACCCCGTCAATAGGGTATGAGTTTCTGCAATGCATCTCTAATACAACCCCCTGTGGAAAAACACTTCCTATCGAAGTCATACCAGTGGCTAACTGTTATGACAACAACCGGAGTCAATACCTAGATGGTGGACTCACTGGCCTAGTGGTAGTTTCATCTATACAAGCTATGCAGTCCATCATTTAATCTACGTGACTAGCTAATATGATAAATTGACATGCAAGCTCCCCCGGTAAAATGTAGCCGATGGTTGGCCACATGGGCGCTACCCATAGCCAGCCTCTCAGAACATACTCTACCGTGACAAGACTCATACCTCTAGAGTCCATTGACTAATGTTATAAGATCTGGATAGATGGCGAATGAGCTTGACCGGTGAAGAAGAACAAAGTGTATGATAGAGCAAAAGATATCGAAGACAGACTTGTATTTCTGTGACCTGTTTTTCTTACAACTACGGGTTTTCCAAAGACTTTAAATACAAAAAACACAGGTGACTCTTCCAGGAGTCCCCGAACACAATCACACCATTTCCATCACTTCTGACACCATTCTCTTAGCTCGGTACATTCTTCACCACTATCCTTTATCCCTGCCCTTCACCCTCTTGCTTTACGGCCTTCATGCCAGGTCGGCCCCACTACTCGCATGGTTCCCCGGGTAGAGGACTGAACGGTGAATGATCCAAGTATAGGGAGAGTGCCGGTGATTGAACAATATCTCCCCTCACCGGTGCTCCCAGCTTCTTCCATGAAATCTATAGTGTCACTGTTGACACTTTGTTGTATTTGGACCGAGATGTCGATAAGGCCTAAGGCCAGATTGTGCTTTGTAAAAGCTGGTTGGGGGAGTGCCTTGGTAAATATGTCGGCTGTTATTTCACTTCTATGGCAGTAGGTGAGTTCAATTTGTCGCTTTTCAATATGTTCTTGAATGAAGTGATACTGACTGTCAAAATGCTTTGTTCTGGCATGGAACTCAGGGTTCCTGGCTAAGGCAATGGCGCCTTGGTTGTCGATTGAGATGTTCCGTATCTCCTTTATATGCTTAAGTACGCCCAACTCAAGTATTATAGCTTGTAGTCATAGTAATTCTTTAACAGCCTGTGTTAAAGCCATATATTCTGCTCCCGTGAACGACAAAGCAACGGTTGCCTGTTTCTTGCTATTCCAGGAGATGGCTGCGCCATTTAACAGGAAGGCATAACAGTGGATAGACTCTCGGTCCTCCCCTGAACCCCAGCCTACATCCGTGTACCCTGCCCCCTCTCCTTTTATTCCATAATACAGTCCACGATTTAGTGTCCCTCCTAGGTACATAAATATCCTCTTTATGGCAGTCCAATGTGTGGGGTTGGGGTTCGTACTGTATTGACTAACTTTTGATACAGCATATGAAAGGTCGGGGTGAGTTCCAAGCATCGTATACATAAGCGATCCCACAGCCGATTGGTAAGCCTGTGTCTCAGCCGGTGCGGCCTCATGTTCTGAGTTGCTCTTCTCTAGACCAATATGTACATCCGCAGGGGTGGTTGTTGGATTACAAGATAACATCCCCTGTTCAGATAGAACCTTTGTATTGTATTTTGTTTGGGATAGGTGAAGTGTTTGTAGGGAACGGTTGCGTTCAATTTCCAGTCTGAGAAATGTAGGCAAGGCGTATAGATTCGTCATGTCAAATTCCTCGTGGAGTTTCATCCGGATCCAGTTAATTAGATCATTCGTGGGATCCGCGATAATCAAATCATCGACATAAAGTAGCATAATAATCTTTTTCTCATAGTTGATGAATAAACTATGGTCGGACTCGCTGCGAATAAAGTTGTGTGATAAGAAGAAATAATTAATCCGACCGTACCATGCCCGAGGCAATTCCTTTAGTCCGTATATTGATTTAAGCAAACGACAGGCCATTGGTGGCTGGTATAATGCTTGATCTGAATTTGCTGGGACCGATACCCCTTCCGTGATTTCCATATATACCCGCTCCTCAAGCTCACTATTCAGGAATGCCCTCTTTACGTCCATTCCTTCAATCTCCCAGTCATTTTCACAACTCAATGCAAGTAGGAGTCGAATTATTATAAACTTCCCCACTTGGGCGAATGTTTCCCCGTAGTCAAGTCCGAATTTTTGACTATATCCCTTCGCGACTAGTCGGGCTTTGTAGCACCCATCATCCTTCCGCTTGAACAGCCAGTGACAACCAATTGCTGTTCGACCTTGCAGGAACGGTTCAACCACCCACGTATTGTTTTTGTATAAAGAGGCAAGTTCAGATTCCCAAGCGGTTCGCCATCTCTCTCTCTCTGGGCTGTTCAGAGTGTCACTTAATGTCTCTGATTCCACTTCACTCTGACTAGCTATTAGTGCATAATGGGCTTGTGGCGGAAATAGTTCGGCTGGTTTGCGGTTTCTTTGTGATCTTCATAAGTCTCACTCTTGCCCTTGATTCCTCGCTTCCATAGTTGCTTCTCCTAATCGTTCATTTTCTACTCTGGTCCTTTCCAGAACTGTTGAATGGGGTCGTACGATAATTGTATCTCGAGAAGTCGCGATTGGGGAAATTCCTACCTTCTCAGATTCCGGCGTAATTCGGTCAAGCTGCCAAAGACCATCACTCGCATTCTCGCTAATGGTTGTAGTAATTGTAGCTGGTTGTTGTAGTGAGTGCCATCCGATTGTCATATCTCTAACCGGTTGTACGGTATCCACAGCCGCAAAGCGAGCTTCATCAATTATCACATCGCGTGATATTAGCAGTATTTTCTTCACAGGATCGTATACTCTATCTACCCGTGATCCAGCATCTTCCTCATATCCCACTAAGATACCTTGAACTGATTTGGGGTCTAGCTTTTGTCATTATTCTTTCGGGATATGCACCCAGGCCATAGACCCGAAGATACGAAGATGACCAATACCGGGTTCCTTGCAGGTCCAATGTTGGAGTGGAGGCAAGTCGTTATGGGTACGTTATAGAAGGCAATTGTGGATATGAGCCACTGCAAGTACCGCATAACCCCAAAACTCCTTTCCAAGCTTCGAATCTTCTAACACACATCTCGCACTTTCCATGATAGTCCTATTCATCCGTTCGGCACGCCTATTTTGTGAGGAGCTGTAGGCAGGACTAACTATATGTTGGATTCCAGAGTCAGCAAGGTATTTCCTGAATTCCTTGCGCATGTATTCCCCGCCACCGTCACTGCGTACTGACTGGATTTCCTTCCGGCTGGACTTTTCTGCGCGAGCTCAATATGCTTGAAAGGCAGTAAGTGCCCTATCTTTTGTTCTAAGAAGGCCAATACTAACTCGACCACTAGCTTTATCAATAAACGTAATGAAGTATTTTTCCCCGGTGAGGCACGGAGTCTGCATCAGGCCACAGAGGTTGCTGTGGATAACATTCAGTGTATCGCTGGCCTTTTCTCGCGTCCTAGTTCCTGCTTCTTTGTGCTGTCATCCCAAAGCACAGATTCCACAGATTGTCACTTGGCTTTGTGTGGTATTGCTTATCTTCATATTGGTAACCTTCCCTGAAATGTACCAGACAGATGTAGTATGTAATGTTCTATGACAGAGTCTTCTGTGCCAGGTTTCGAGTGTCGCGCTTGAGGCCCATTGGTCGTAAGGCCCAAGTTCGCCTGAGGGCCTGATGGATGATTTCCGTTTTGACCAAGCGATTCGATATTTGGTGCAAGGTAATATAAACTTCCGTGTCTGGATCCTATCTCACTCCTAATCCCATGGTTTCTAACATAACATTTTGATTTTTCAAATTCGACTTTATACCCAGCGTCCACCATGCGGGCAACCGAGATGAGGCTTGCTCCAATATGGGGCACATGCCATACCTCGGTTAACATAATCTCCCCACTCTCTGTGAGTACTTTTATATCGCCTATCCCATGTGCGTGTATTTTGGTTCCATCTGCTATCATTATAGTCTGTCCCGGGGTAACGTTCTTATAGGTTAAGAATTTCATATGATCATGCGATAAATGTTGGCTTGCCCCCCAATCAATTATCCACCCCATACCTGCCATACATGCAGTATCTTTAGCAAGAAAGGTGAAGTCTCTTGTTCGTCCACTTCTTGAGTTGCTGCTTCGTCGTTTTTTTTTTCTTGTAGGAATCTTTTTTCCAATGTCCTCTCTTACCGCAATAATGGCATTTGCTAATTGGTGGAACATGAATAGTTGTAAGTCCTACATTCCTTCGATATTCAATTGTTGACCCTGTAGTGATATTGGGCTCCCGAAAACGTGTGCCAAATCCTCCTCGACCTCGACCATTGGAGCTAAGCTTTCCCTCGCCTCTTCCTAGTCCTCGGTTCGAAGGCATTGTTCGCTGTACCGTAAATGTGGTATGAGGCGTACGGTTGCTTGCTTGTGTTGCTTGGCTGATTTGTCGTCATCCAGATTCTTGGAGCAGCCTCCCGGCCATTAGGTCAAAGGTTATCGTGTCGCTCCGAGATTGCAAAGCCATCACCAGTGACTCGTAGAAGAGCTGTAGACTTAGGGTTAGAATGGTGACCAGCTCGCTGTCTTCAATTCCCTTGCCATCTTCTGATAGGCTTTGTAGTTGATTGGCCAGTTCTTGGAAGTGATTAAGGTGGCACACCATGTCTTCTCCCTTGGACATCTGTAATGCCCACAAACGTTACATTAATACTATTCGTCCATAGATACCAATACCTTGGTGTACTTGCTTGAGTGCTACCCACGCTTCCTTGGTTGTTGTTGCATCCTGGATATAGGGTATCTGGGAATCTTTAATGTTGAGGGTAATAATCGTGAATGCCTGATCGTCTTTTGTACTGGTAACTGTGGTGTCTGCGATTGCTGATACAAGGTCTTTCTCTTTCAGGATTTTTATAATCCTTAGGCGCCAGGCATGATAGTTACTTTGTGCAGTGGCCATAGAGCCATCTAATTTTTCAATTGACTGTGTGAGCGAGGTCGTAGTCATACCCGTATTTCCATTGTGGCAGTTTGTTAGTAGAGAGCCTGTCTCTGCTGTTGTCTCATTGGAACTATCACTACTGGAAGCTGACATTACTGATTGCTTTGATCGTGATCCGTCTTTGTTGACTGTATTGTTGATACTTCTTTATTGTAGGCTGAGTGTGCTGACAGGGCTCATAACCTAATGTTATGAGATCTGGATAGAAGGTGAATGAGCTTGACCGGTGAAGCAGAACAAAGAAGTGTATGATAGAGCAAAAGATATCGAAGACAGACTTGTATTTCCGTGACCTGTTGTTCTTACAACTACGGGTTTTCCAAAGACTTTAAATACAAAAAATACAGGTGACTCTTCCACGAATCTCCGAACATAATCACACCATTTCCATCGCTTCTGACACCATTCTCTTAGCTCGGTACATTCTTCACCACTATCCTTTACCCCTGTCCTTCACCCTCTTGCTTCACGGCCTTCGTGCTGGGTCGGCCCCACTGCTCGCATGGTTCGCCGGGAAGAGGACTGAACAGTGAATGATCCGAGTACGGGAAGAGCACCGGTGATTTAACAATATTGACAACCCATAGTAATGCTACAAATCAAGGGGAGAAAATCCCGGCTGGTTACTGATGTATTTGTTCTGAAAGCACCCTGGCCTCCTTGGACTACCTAAGTACCACTAGGAAGACTACCCTACTACCCGTAGGCTATGATAGACTCCTAGGTGCTGGAGAGACCACATATGGGTGACCCCCATTTTGGCGGTTACCTAGACTCCCTTTATATATCCTGTGAAGGACATTCGGTCAGATGGATGGTGACAACTTATACTGTGTTACGGCAGCTGCTCCAATGACCTCTTTTTACTAGCAAACAAGCAACTACGCGGCCGTGTGCCTATGACTCACCGTCCCAACGCTAGGGCCAGAGGGGGGTATTAGCTAAACCCGCCCAAGTTCAATAGCATGTTCGGGCCACCATTACTCAGGCGTGGGGCCTCCCCGCGCAGATGCGTGTGCGCCCATGAACATCTATGAGCCTATAGAATGTAAGGCAATCGACCTCTAAGTTCTAGAATGACTTTGCCGGTGAAGGTAGGGTAACTTGGACTCCTCAGTAGGGTAACTGGGGTCCATGGGCAAAATGGTCAAATTCCCAAAGTAGGGTAACTTTGCCCCTTTATGCCTTTATCCGCTTCGGAAGTCCTCCTGTCAACACCTAATCTTGTCTCTGAGGCCTGTGTAACGTTCCCATAAATTCCTTGACTTTATGCGAACTTACTTCCGAAAGGTTACCCTGCCTTGTAGAGTACCCAAGGCTACTCAACTATTCCCTAGGCCTTGCACTAGGTTAACCAGGTATTTGTATACTAAGTATACCAGACCATACCATCTCTGGTTACCACTTGGTATACCATTTGGCCTAAGATGATAGTCATTGTAGCTACCTATCATAGGGTCATTACACCTACACACTCCCTCTTCATGGCCTAGCATAAAGTCTCCACCACAACCACTATATTGATTCCCAATTCGACACCTGCATCATGTCAAGCTCCACACCGGCTACACACCAGTATTAGATCCATCCTGACCTGACTATTATTGATGGAGTTACCTTTATGCCGGGCTTTTTGAGGGGTTTAGTGAGCACAGACTTTGAAATTAGATTCCACCAGCATCGGATATGCGATCACAGAGCCCTTTCAGGACATTATTCTACACCTTCCTAGCTATCGAACGCTGTAAAGAATGTCCTAATACGATGATTTCCCATTGCGCTACAGAGTCATGTGAAGGGTGACGTCTCATGCCGGGTTCTTTTTGAGTAGGCTCTAATGAGCGCTGACCTTAAAGCCAGATTCCATCAGCGCCCGGTGTCTGATCACAGAGCCCTTTCGGGACATCGTTCTATGTCCTCTCAGCTGTCCGGCGCCATAAGGACGTCCCGATACGACTATTCTCCATGCTGCTATGTAGTATTCTGAAGGAGGGCGTCTTATGCCGGGTTCTTTTTGAGTAGGGTCTAATGAGCGCTGACTTTAAAGCTAGATTCCGCTGGCATCTGGTGTGCGATCACAGAGTCCTTTTAGGCTATCATTCTACGTCCTCTCAGCTATCCGGTGCCCTAAGGACGTTCCGATATAAGTGTTCCCCATAGTGCTATGTAGTATTCTGAAGGAGGGGGGGTCTTTTGCCCAGCTTTTTTAAGGTCTAGTAAGGGCTGACTTTAAAGCTAGATTCCGCCAGCATCCGGTGTGCGATCATGAAGCCTTTTTTGGACCTCATTCTACACCCTCTCAGCTATCCGGCGCTGTACAGCACATCTCGATATAACCATTCTCCATGGTGCTATGGAGTATTCTGAAGAGGTGGGTATTATTCTGGGTTTTTTTAGTGTTTGGCGAGCGCTGACTTTAAAGCCAGATTCCACCGGCGTCTGCTGTGCGATCACGGCCCCTTTGGGACGTCATTCTATGTCCTCTCAGCTATCCGGTACCATACATAACGTCTCGATACAACCACCATCCATGGCGCTACAGAGTCTTCTGAATGGGGGGGTCTTCATGACGGGTTTTTGGTCTGGCGTGCCTGGGAGAAGCCTGTATTTAAATATAATAGAAGACTAGCTACAAGGACTTTCAAGTTACAAAATAAATTGTGACCTAGGTCAGGAGCGGGTAAAGAAGAGACCGTTGAAGAAAGTTCAGAAGGAGTAGTGCTGCAGCTGGGCGCCATTTGAATATTAGGTCGGGCATCCGGTTGCGTCCATCAGCAAAAAAACTAGCTTCCGTCCTGTGCGTCCTGTGTGACTGACGCACCTGACGCACAGAATGTCAATCGCCAATTAGGATGCCACGTCGATCCGACGTTGCGTCCTGATTTGCCTTTGTTTCCACCCTGAATCCTGACTCTACCCGGGCACAGACCTCTTGGCGCCGTGCGTCCTGACAGCATCTGGTGCCCTGCCGCCTCGTCCTGACAGCGTCTGGTGCTCAGGGCTGTCGTCCAGGCGACCCATGATCACCCCTACGTAATTCCCACGTCGTCTGATACTGTCCTCTTGCGTCCTGACGCCGGATCTCTCTCCCCGGTACTCAGGGCTTCTTTCATCTGGCCACATCCCGTCCAGATATCTCTGCTCTGTGGTCCTGCGTCAGGATCTCACGATCATGATCCATCATCTCCAGATGCGTGATGACTTCTTCCAGACTTTACCCCAAATACGGTGCGTCCCCTGATTCTTACACATGAGATGTTCATACTCTCTGCGCTGCGATATCCTGACTCTGGTATGGGTATGGTGTTCTGGCGCCCCATAAACCACTTGTGACGATATCGCAACGTCTCCCGGAATTCATTTTCTTTCGCACCTCACGCTCTGGCGATGAGCTCTACTATTTCCACTTTTGGTTCTGTCTTCTTAGGAATACGAAATAATTATTACTATATCTTACTCTACAAACACACCATTTCCTATGTAC
>Ga0307509_10002954_pt1 | contig 26676 bp, 20 predicted proteins | sample 10_EM_MG_FD_202245 | JGI IMG/M metagenome (GOLD analysis project Ga0307509, IMG submission 202245) | Populus trichocarpa ectomycorrhiza microbial communities from riparian zone in the Pacific Northwest, United States - 10_EM | ecosystem: Host-associated > Plants > Roots > Unclassified | place... | reverse complement strand
GAGGAAAGCTGGCGGGCCGGCGTGTCTGGGGGGGGGCCGGGATGTGAGAGGTTGCGGTTGAAAGGCGTCCGCAGAACGGCAGCATGGGAACGTGGACTTTAGGCGCGAAGGGAGCAAGAGGCTGGGCGCTGGAGGGAGGGTTTCTGGGGGGGGGGTGGTCTAACGCGTCTGGACGCAAAAGGGCCGCGTCCAATGCATCCAGACGCTGCCTGTGGCGTCCGGACGGATTGGAGGCGGCCCTTTCACTTCCGGACGGAATGAACCTGGGCGGACGCACCCAGAACTCGAGGTTATGTTATAAGCTCCTGGAAGGTCCGGCGCACAGGGTGAGCGGGGAGAGATGGGGCGGAAGATGATTTTTTTGCTGATGATGTTCGGGCAACCTGTCGAGACTATCACAATAGTCTCCAGGTTCTTTAGAGCGTAAGCTCTCGTAGAGGAGGAGTGTATGTAAAGAGAGTAAAGCGTAATCGTATTGCAATATCTTGAGTATAGAAAAGTACTTAGATGGTTGCGTGAAGATCCTATCTCTTGGTCGGAAGCAAGCGCCTTATATAGGCATCTTCTCACAACCCTAACCTTGGTGACGCGTCACCATTACATAACATAGCCCCATGACTCATGATTGGTCATGGTGCGAAATCCATCAGCTGATTCTTACGAATCAACTGCGCACGTCCTCTTTCCTCGATCTCAACCCCTAAACCCGATCATGCGCTCAAATGAGTCGCATGCGTGAAACCCATGACTCGTAATCTGAGTCATGTGCGAAATCATTACATCGTATGACGTCACGATCGTGACGTCATGAAATCATTAACCAATCATAATCAACCAATGACTCGCAAGTGCGCAGTCATATGAAAGCTATGAGTCAAATGACGTCATAGTGCAAAAACCAACATACCTTTATGACTAATAATTATTAGTCATGTGAAATCTGCCTTGCTTAGTCACAATTTGTGACAACATCTTGCAGTGTCCGGCCAAGAACCAATACCTTTTCCGGCTGGGAACATACTTTAAAGAGGTGGTGTACCCACCAGTACCCCCCCCGGATGGCAACTGACCCTGCAGGGTCTCAATGCCTACTAATTCTCTTTCCAGCTGCAAAAGGACTTTGAAGGGCTGCGCTACCCGGAGAGCCAACTCTCCGGCCGAGAACAGCTCTTGTAGTGTAGCTCTACCTACCAATTCGGTCTCCAGCTGCGAAAGGTATTTGAAGTGTTGTGGTATCAAGTAGATATGTCTCTGACTGGGAAGACATCTCATAGTGTGGAGCTACCAATCGACTCTGTTTCCGGCTCGGAAACTGCTTTGGAGTTTTGCACTATCCAGCATTTGTCTCTCCGGCCAGGAACGGATCTTGATGTGTCGCCCTACCCTCTAATTCTCCTTCTTGCAGGGAAACTAATTTATAATGGACTGTGACCAACAAGTACTCTTACCAGATGGCAAGAGATCTGGCCAGGTCGCGCTAAGAACCAATTGCTTTTCCATTTAGAAATGTACTTGAGAGTAATGCTATTTCCACCAGTTCTCACTATAGATGGTTACAGATCCTCGAGGCTCTTGCTACGCACCAATTGTCTTTCTAGCCGGAAACGGACTTTGGAGTACTACGCTACCCACCAGTTAGCTCTCGGGCTGGGAAGAGATCTTGCAGTGTTGGTCTACCTACCAATTTTGTGTCTGACTTCCAATGGATTTTAGAGCGTTGGGCTATCCACAAGATATCTCTGAGGGTGGGAACAGCTCACGTAGTTTCATGCTAAGTATCAATTCTGTTTCTACCTGTGACCCTATTTTGGAGTGTTGCGCTACTCACCAGTTGTCTCTCCAGCCGGGAACAGATTCTCCACCGTCTTGCTACCCCCAATTGTCTTTCTGGCTGGAAAGGAAATGTCTCTCAGCCCAGGAGCAGCACTTGCAGTATGTCTGTACACCCGAATTCGGTTTCCTGGTGGGAACATACTGTGGAGTGTTGCACTACCCAACAGGTCTCTCCCATGCCGGAAATAGATCTTGCAGTGTCACACTACTGATCAATGCTGCTTCCAACTGGTGCACCACTTTATAGTATTCAGCGACCAACATGTACTCTCGCCAGCCGGCAAAGGATCTTGCAGTGTCATACTATTGAACAATTTTGTCACCTGCTGGGAAAGGACTTACCAGTGTCGCCGTATCCACTAAATATCTATCAGGCTGGAAACTGCTGTTGCCGTATCACACTACTAACCAAGTTTCTTTCCCACTGGGAAAGTACTTTCGCGGGTCGCGAGATCCACAAGATATCTCTCCTTCCAGGAACACATTATTACAGTGTCACGCTAAGCACCAATACTGTTTCTGGCCAGAAACCTACTTTGGAGTGTAGTGCTACCCACCAGTTGTCTCTCTAGCTGGGCACAGATCTTGAAGTGTTGCGCTAGCCACCAATTTTGTCTCCAGCCGGGAAAGGCTGTTGCCGTAGTGTGCTACCAACGAGATCTCTGTCCCAACGGGAAAGGGTTAGGGTTAGGAATTAAGTGAATTGATCTAGAGACAGAGTATAGTACATGACCAGACCTACTGCCAAGACGAGTACATTGAAGACTGTGAGAGGAAAACACAACAAGTAACAAGACAGCTGCTCTAGTGGCAGATACATCTTAGATGAAGGAATACCAAACAGCAGAACAACTCCGAAGGATGTGAATAAGGCCCACATCAGGCGTGGTAGTGGGTACCACTACTGGTGTACCAGTACCCAGGGAGCTGTTCAGAGGAGACAGGTTACCAAGCAAGCCCAGCAGCCTGCCTACAACTCGAAAGCCATCATACAGGCAAGCACATATGGAGCCCCCCCGAGAATGGGAGTACAAGGACCTACCCACAGGCCTATACCTAATGCCGAGGCGTCCCCCGTTGCATCAATTGAACTGCTGTGTCTAGACAGCCGGAACCATAACACCCACTAGTATCCCTACCCCCCTTGTGAGGTTTATCGCAGGAGGACTTTAGGCACCTGTCTGCCCTTCATCTAGTCATCAAAGATTTAGCAATTTAGTACCTCCTTTCCAAGGACATGGTACCTTTTTGGCAGCTCGCGTTCCACATCTGGACTCGGGAGTGTTAGAGTATCTACTCATACGCATCCATTGTCCACGAAAAACCAGCACCTTAAACCGTTTGTTACTCCTTGCACTTTGTGGAATATAATCCACACTAATAAAATTACATTCCGTTAATTAATAGAACATAATGCAAACCGTAATATCACTTCGTATAATCTAATCCCGTATTCTACATGATCTCACAACATGTACCCGAAAAATACAACTCTTATTAGAACCCTCAAAGGGAAAAGGACAAATATTACAAGTAAATTCCCATCATCATTTCGGGTACAAAAAAGTAAGGGAATATTAAAAAAAAACCAGTGGCATACTTAACCTATGGAAAGACTTCTGAAGAGAAGGACATTGGGTTCCCTTTCCCTTTAAAGCTAAGTCTCCGCTTAAGCACCCGCTTGACCTTGTCCCTCTTTCTCTCCGCCCTATTCTCAACAACAGGAGCCATTCCACGAGGCACTCCATTTCTTGAAGACGGTCTGAAGCCCAATCTCGTCAGAGATATCCTTTCCCTTAGTGTTTTACCGGTACCAGCTGAGGTAGTCGGGTTCTCCGGAAAGCGAATTGCATGAACCAACCTCGCAGTAGACTCCTCCACAGCTGTGGCGGTAATCCCGAGCCCATCATCCTCCACATCCCTCTCCCCCTCGACCTGATGAGCACCTGGAGACTCCACCTTCACCGCTGAACTCCCACAGGCCTCCTCCTCCTCCGCTTCCTCCGCTTCCTCCTTGATACTCGCAAGCTTCGTCCGGCCAGTGTTCCCAATTTCAAAAACTAGATCCCCAAATATCGTCAGTAGATTATCCTTGGCCTCACCAATATCCCGGATGAACTCCCTTGTGCCAATATCATCGTGTGAAGACCAGTAATCTTGGATGCATGATGCCATGTAATTGAACTGAGCGAAGGCTTGCGTTTCGTAAACCCGGGCTCGAGCAAGGTTGTGCTCACGATTGCGGGTGCCCTGGGACCAGCGATCAGCCTTGCGGCGGATTTTATTCATTGTCGATCCGGCTGTTGTGAGGATGCTGGCGATTTCTGATTCGGTCTCCTGGTTGGTTAAGCGGGCTGGTGTGTTGGGAGGTCTGCTGGGCCCGGAATCCGTGTGGTATTGTGGGGTGGACATTTCGCACAGTTTGCTCTGTCAGTTTCCACCTAGGCCGTTTTTCCGCACTCCTATAAATTGGAACCGATTAGTGGGTGGTTTATCAAGGTAGTTTATATACACCAAAGTAGACTTGAATCTTGATTCCGAGTCATTTGGGTTGCAGAGCCAGTTCTCCCAGAGCAGTACAGCCTGCTCGTATTCTCCTAAGATCGGCTTTTTCATCATGGGCGGTTTCTAACGAGGCTGTTTTAGAAACCCGGGAGAGTAGAGAGCCGGCTACTGATCAACCATCAAGGTGCCAACCAAACCAAACTACCTTAAGAACCGAAATAATTGAGAATGACCCTAGGATGTCCAGAATTTCCATCTTTGGATTAGGGGACAAAACACATCGAGAATATTCTCCTTCAGCCCTCACTTGAGACACAGACCCACTACGAGAGGCAACTCCAACGTCCTAGCGAGATTCTCAATTATTTCGGTTTTTACGGTATTTATTTTAACCCGTGATAGGAGTTTCAGACACATCGGGAGCCGGGATACTATTGGCATAAGAGCATTGAAGCATATAGGAAATTAATTTTGGTAGAGTTGACGGATGATGTTTGTTAGATACGCCGGATCAGGATAGCTGTGAGTATTGCCGGAAGTGGAGAGTGTGATATACTGCGGCTGGTTGTGGAAGTTTACTGAACATCCTCAGCGATAGCACCGGCTTCAGAGTTAGAATGGTTCATGAAGATGGCTTTAATACCGCTCTTCCTTTTATTAATTTGGGAATAAGTAGGCATATCCGGGTATACAAAATGTGAAAAAATCAGCAGGTGTAGAAAGCAGAACGATGAAGACAATTTATTGTATGACCAATATAGTATACCATCGTTTTGGCGAGTTTGTTTGACGAGGAATGAGTACTGGAGTAGAGGAAGCTAATGACCATACCTTTCCTACAGCCAAGCCCTATCCTAGCACTCTTGTGTGATTACTGCTCCATTGATTAGCTATCCTCTGGCGAATCTCACGGGAGTTTTATCCTTTAATTCCGGGCTGCTTAGTTTGAATAGCTATGGTAGACAATGCACGATAATCGGTGAGTTTTAGTTCTTTAAGAATTTCAAGAGCGCAATACGTGCAGTCTCAATCAGCTTGCCCTTATGCTCAATTTCTTGAAAATTATAATACTATTGTTAGGCTCCCGACCCTGTCTCATACAACCTGATGGACCCGTCATTCAAGGAGTGGTCCCAATGCCACTAGTGAATAAAGCACAACCTTTTCAAGATACACCCCACGTTTCAAGACCCTAACCTCCCCTATATAATTCCCCGTCAACTTCCGATCAATTCCACAGTATCCGACTTTTGTAGGACAACCTCTCTATAAACACCCCCAATTACCAAACAACTGAACCAATACTCTAGCTAACATTCCCGAAAAGATGTGTAAGCTAACCGCAATAGTCTACGCCTGCAACCACACAACATACATCCGCAACACACGCTGCCCTCAAGGCCGAAACTCTCGCTTTGTCGCTCACCCTATGTGCTTGAGTTTTGTCGTTGAGCGGCCAGATTTTACACCTCCGGTTGAGGTGATTAGTGACCGGACATTCGTCTGCGACAGGACATGTGGGAGAAGGGAGTTGGGGTGTCAATATAGGTTCGTGCCCGAGGTTTAGGCGTGAATTTGGCTCCTGCGGGGGGCGAGACTGGGGGCGGCTGGGAAGGGGTTGTTCTGGATTGGTAAGGGGGTTTAGTGAAGGCATTCTTCTTTCTACAGCACTTTTGGACTGTTCTAGTATGTTTTTTAGGGTGTGGAGGAAGGTTATTTTTCACAAGTAGTGGTTAGGAGCAGATAGAAAAATGATAATTTCCGGTTTCCCGGTAGTAAAATAGCAAGGCTTCTAGCTCTGGAATTCTTAACCTTAAATAGTGATGGAGGACCCTTCCCCCACTACAATTCCTATCCTCGTCAGGCACATGCCAGAGAACCGTGCAACCGAGAACAACCAGAAAAGCGACTTTGGCCATGAAATCTATCACCTCTTTAAAAGCCTGAGGAAAGAAACAAATTCCAGAATAACCAGAACACCAGGAATCAATCCATAGCCCCGGAGTTCTGATAAACTCTCTTGTCCCGTTGATGTCACATGCTTGCCATTGTTTTTGTATGCAGCTTTGATATTGTCGCAAATGTGCACGAGGGTACGGTAATGCAGTGAAGGAAACACCTTGGGGGTCGTAGTGGACTCAGGAAACTCACAAAAATAAAATTAAAAAAACATTCGGCTGAGCCACGGTACAGTACTAGTACTCCACCCCAGCGCTGAGCGTTCACGTTGGTTTAATGACCCTGCATACGGCCCGCCAGAGTTCATCGGGTTTCCGGAGCCGTTTCGCGTGTCAGATCTACAATACGTATATATCATACTCGGATAACTTTGTTGAACACTCTCGGCGGCGACGCAAGGGCAAGCTGCAGATAGATATATTAGTCACGTGGTTCTGATAAGAGATATTTGGTGACCCTTCTGATTGGGATGCGCGAAGAGAAAGCACGTGACAACTATCTTTCGGCCCCGCTCCGCTAGTATGATACTTGGCCTTCAGCCTTCTCGACTTTAAATCAGCGATCGTGGGCAGCTTCAATAATATTCCCTCCAACAAATACTGATTCTTCAACCCGCCCACGGGATAGTGCCATCCTCCCTTTTCCAGGAGTGGGGTCCAATGCAGTTTGAATATTACGATGAGGTTAAGGTGTAGCTCCGCCGCCGCCCTAGTGCCATCTAGCCTAAGTTTCTCCTAATCCATCTTCTCCGTACAGTTTATCAGGTTGATAGAATTACCATGACGGTCCTGTACTGTACTGTACCGGCGTGCTGGTATGATACACCTGCATTACCACCGGTTAAATCATACGAGCGTTCCCCAAAATGGTCCCACTACGCACTCCATCTTAAACTCGCAGATGATGTGAGAAACAAAGCTACCCAATCCACACCCCAGAACGTTCAAAAATTCCCACCGATGCCATGCGGCAGCCACGAAAACCTTCCACAACAACCAACCAACCAACCAGAGCCATCACAAATAGTCACCCGTTCCGGAGAAGAGATACTCCCGGTCGGTCTCATATTCCTATTGTTCCCGATGGCAAAAAAAAACAATGATTATGAAGCGATTAGTCTGACTATAATAATAATCCCTTCTCAGACCATTTATGGCTCCACCCTTTGTCACGTAAACCCCCGGCACATCTCCACCCCCGTGGAAAATTCTTCCACAACGCCCGGGGATGACTAATCCTTGTCGGCCAATAGGGTTTGTTCCGAAGGTCACGAATGTGGTGTAACGGGTGCGGGAGAGCGGGTATATTGGCAGTGGGAGGCACAAGTACTCGAGTACCGTATGATGCCAGAAGAGACCGTGTATAAAATGGTGGGTGCGCGGTGCATTGTATTAAATTTTTCATTTTTCCCATACTATTAAGTTATACCACCAGCATCTGGCTCAATTTGTTACTGCAAGTACAGTACTGAATTTTTCACCCCTCCTTCACACTCCTCCCTACTTTACACCCCCGGCAACCAAAATGCAGTCCATAGATCCCAAATCCCTCTCAACCCTGCAATCCCGCATCACATACCTAAAATCCTTCACAAACTTCACCGAAGCCGATGCCGCGGCCCTCCACGCCGCAAGGCCTGTCGTCGAGGCCCTCATCCCTACAATTGTCGACACGGTCTACAAGAAACTCCTAAGCTACGACATCACCGCGAAAGCATTCGTACCCAGACAAACGGGCTATGACGGCGTCGCGCCCACCAAGCTGGAGGAATTGGATCTGGAGCACCCGATGGTCAAGTTCCGGATGAGCTTTTTGAAGGGGTATTTGCAAAAGTTGGTCGTGGTAGATTACGACGATTTGCGGACTTGGGTATGTCATCTCGCTCTAGAGTACGGTGTTGGTTGGAGGAGTTGCGCTGATGGTTCATAGGAGTACTTTGATAAAGTGGGTATTATGCACACTGGTGCTGCGGGGTTTGCTCATCGGTAATTTGTATTCCCCACTCCTTAATCCAGACTGTGCTCTAACCTGCGGGTTGATCTCCAGCGCGAAGAAACCCGCCCTCCGCGTCGAGTACATCCACATGGGACTACTCCTCGGCTACGTTGTCGACATCGTGATTGCGGCGGTCATAGCTCATCCAGACTTGGATAACGAGACTAAGAGTGCCGTCCTGAGGGCGCTGAATAAAGTCATTTGGATACAGAATGATTGTCGGTTCCCCTTTCCAGCTCTTAATGGCATAGCGGTTAACAGGTTTGCAGTGTTTGCGAGACATTATGTTGTGGATCTAGATACTCCTAATTCCGTCGTTGTTCCGAAGAAGGGGTTGTTGGAGGGGTGGATCGGGCAGATTGTGACTGGTGTTGCCGTCGCAGTTGGCGTGTTGGGAGTTCAGACAATCCTTGGGCGGGGGTAGAATTTTCGCGTCTTGCGATGGCTGGAATAAGGGTGCAGTGTTGTGTTTTTTCCTTGTGTTTTTTCCGGTTTTCCCTACGGGAACGTCGTAGTTCGCCCTTTTACCGCTCTAGTTCTGTTACTAGAATCTCTACTATTGGGTATTGGGAGGGTCTGTGCGTTGGCTGGCATATCCAGCTTGGACGCGCAGGATCCTCGGGAGAGGATATCTCTCGAATTTGTCTTTAATGATTAGCTAGAGCTCCCGCTTAATGAACGATACATCTGCGCAATTCCAAATTCCCCGCCATCCTATGATATATAGAGGCGAGGCAGGACTTGTCGATAAGGACCCCGCCAATGATCATTCCCCCACAACCCGCTTACCTAACCTCACACAACACCGAGAGATGTCGCTGTCCCTTTCATAAGCAAACCCAACCTTTATCACCGAAAATAAAAAAGGAACTCCAATGATTCATGATCGGCCAAGCTCGAAGCATTATACCACCGCTAAAGCTACCCGGCTAGTCTACCCGCATCTCCGACCCCTCATAAAGCTAAAAACCACGACACGTCCTTACCAACCTATGGAACCCAACAATTCTAGAGCCTGGCCGGATAGCCCTGCCCCCAGAAACAGACATAACCGGAGGCGGAAAAAGCATGAAAAAAAAACCCTCTAAACCCTCCAAGGCCCGAAGTCTGTCTCTCTAACATCCCTAAGCCTGACCAGACCCTTGCTTCCAGCACTGCCACCCGTCCCTCCACCCCCGGCCCTACTCTTCCTGTTCACATCGGTAGAAAACTTCACCCGCCCAATGCTCCCCCCACCCCCAGAACCATACTTCCTAACCTTCATATCTCTCCAAATCTTCTGCGCCTCGTCCATGGCATCCTCCGCCTCATCCTCACCGTCTGCATCCGATTCTTCCAAACCAAGCCTAGCAAGGGGCGCTTCATCGGGGGGTGACACGAATAGAGAAGAGCGCAATCCCTCGTCACGCCAGTGTTCCAGAACTTCGTCTGTGGCATCACTTGCAAAGCTCAATTTTCCCCGCGCACCGTCCACCAACCCATCACGAGTAGATGCCGCAGTAGACTGCGAAAACCGCTTCTCCATCCTGGCCCTATACGTCAATTCTCGGGAAATATCGTGTAAATCGACCTTCCCCTCTGCCCTCCGCGCACTAGCACGAATAGCCTTGATTTCAGAAAGCGCGCGATCCGTGTTGGAGTACATGCTCGCCACCTTCTGGCTACGGATTCTGTACACGTATTCCCCATGGGTGGCTGCCGGCTTCGGTGAATTCTCGCGGGAGGCAAAGAGTTTGGTTTGCAGTGCGGGGGAGGAGTGCCAGCGCGAATGTTCGTTGTAGCGGTGCACCCCTGCAGTCCTAGAAATAGAGAGGATGGTGCCAGGGGAGTGGCTGCTGTGCTGGTATGCGAGCGTTACGGTTATCAGGGGGGTTTCATATACCCCGAGGTCGGCTTGGATTGAGTTGATTTGTTGCTCAACGGCGGACCAGTCGTCGGTTGGATCTCTAGCGTTGATGTGGGTGGCAGTAAGGGCCGTGGGGTTTCCCGGATCGACTTTGATGAGGAGGCTTCGTTTTTCACCCGGGACGAGGCGGGGGTATTCGGTTTCGCCGATCACCTCGAGGATTCGCGAATCTCCTGCGCCGCATAAACGGACTTCGACGTTCTGGGCTTCACCGAGATACACCCCCGTTCTTAGCGTTGATACAATCTCTTCCACAGTAATAGGCATTTGCTCGCTGCGATTGTCTTTGCTATTAGGCCTTGGGCCGGAAGTGCTCAACGGAACACACCACCCCGAGGACCCCATCTCGTTTCTGGGCCAGAACACAGGTCCGATACCAAGGATGTGAATCTGCATCTGCCCCATGAACACCTCCGGGAGTAAATCTATAGCCCCATCATCTAATTGGGAAGTCAGCAAGAATAAATGAACACTTCTATCTGCCCGCGGATATCTTGTCTGGTCTGAAGGCATTGCCTTCAATTTTCTAATCGCGGCCATTACCGCTTCCTTGACGTTGCGAGACGACGGCGGGATACTCGTCTGCGGGAGAGAGAGAGACATAATATCTTCTAGCAGCTGTTGTCTTGCTACGCTTCCTGAGGCATTGAGAGTGTACACGTTATTCGGCATAGCGCATGGAAAGGTCATTACAGCGACTCTATCCCTCGCGCTTTCCATCGACTCTACGATTCTTTTCGCCCCTGACTTCATACTCGAAAAGGATGTACGGGAGGTATACGGACTACATTTGTCAGAAAAATCGCGAGGCAGATAGAAATGGGACTCACGATAGATCCATCAAGACACCAACGTCCAGACCAACACCCTGTGACTGCCCGGCGTATCCAGCACTACTGCTAACTTTCCCCTCAATCTCAACCGACACCCAAAACCCATTCTGCTCCCCAGATTGACTGCTGTGTATAGGAAGAGTATCCCGTTCGGGAGTAATCGCTAGGTCAAGGATCAACATCGGTGGCTTCCACTGTCCGCACTTTTGAGGCCTAGTTCTATTCCTCCCACTAATATTGCTATCAATCATCCCCAGAACATTGGCACTGCGGACACGGCCGGAGGGTGGGATGCTCCTCCCATCGCGGGAAAAGTGTCTTGATCCATCCCGGCCATCCAGTCGCCACATATCGCATGCTGCGAAATTCTCTGTGAGACTCCCGCCGGCTTGCTTTCCCGCATCACCCGTGGCATCTGGTTCGGTGGGTGAAACATCCGGCGGCGGAGCGTATGTGAGAACAGATTTTGTGGAAGATATGCTATCACTCCTCTCCCTCTTTCTAGAGTTGGCGCGCTTGACCACCGTCTGGCCGGGATTGCTGTTATTGCCTTGGAATAAATCCATGGCCATCTGTCTCCACCCTCTTGGCGGGGACTTCACCGGGGCAGTCTCCTCGAGAACCCAGTTCGCTGTTCCCAATTGTCTCTGCTCAAGCCTCCGCCGCGCTGACTTGTCATATTTCGCACTAGTGCTTGCTGCCCGTCGCAAGAATGTATTCTTCCTATGCATATCCCCCGTGGATTGGTAGTCGGAGTAAGGTAGTAAACAAGCATCCTCTCCGGTGTGACTAGAGGAATTATGCGACTCGTGTCCTTCGGAATTATTGGGCTCCATTGGGACAGAATTCTTGCGAAGATGGGGATTAGCTTCGTTGCCGTGGTTCGAGACACTCACTGCTCGTCTTGGAGCAGGCCGTTGTAGCCAGGTCATCCTCGCTCCATTAGGGCCCGATCCTGCACCTTTTCCGCCGAGGGGGTTCCGACCATCACTGAAATCTCCGTCCCCATCAAGATCACTTGTATCCCTATCCTTGCCCAATACACCGGCAGAAGAGCTACGAGCCCTAGGGCTCGGTGGGAAGTTCATTCCAAGAAACCCCCTCTTCGATTCTCTATCCTTTTCCTTCCCTTCTGCTCCACCTCTACCTCTCTTATGGAAGGGCATCGAGGGAGATTTTTTAACCTTCTTGATGCGTAGAGGCCGGGGTGTAATGTCGTTGTCATTTCCAGCAGGCCGTCGATCCGTAGGGGTTATCGTGTCCGAACGACGGATGTCCAAGGGTGTGTAAATAGCTGGGAGGGAGGGGGGGTGACGAAGGGGAGAGGTTGAGGGCATAGGGTGGTAGTTGTACATTTTTGTAAAAAGCATCACAAAACTGGGGCAGGTAGCACAGGTTTTGCGAGGGTTTGCTAGGTGATTGGGAGTGACGAAGTGAACCCGGTCAGATCATGGAGGAGTGACGATAAAAGGGGTCCGGGGTTGAGAAAGGGAGTTCGGCGGCGACGAGGCAGTTGCACAAAGCTACGACGCTGGTTTTCAGGACTCGCAGGACCCAACGCACTAGATTATAATATTATTAGACTAGAAGGGTTGCAACAACAAAAATGCATCGAAGGAATGCGGTAAATCGAGAGAGTAAAAAGGAACGGGCGGGAGGGGGGAACTCTCGACAATGGTATGATAGATTAGCAATAATTGGGAACTAATGATTGATTAGCCCGCGGCTTGAAGAAAACAAGCGGGGGCAAGACCCATTAGGGAAAAATAGCAAATGATAGAACGTGGTATCTCTTTTCTACAAAAAAACTCGTTCTATAAGCTTGCACCCCAATCAAAAGCCCCAGATAAGAGTAAACCTCCCGATAAACCTCAGTCAAAGTAGCACCGTGCTCTCTCCACTCATAAGACCCTTGACCCCCTTCTCTACAGGCTCATCCAACTCTACAAAACGAATCTAGAACACGCCCATCAGCACCAGACCGCGCAGCGTTGCAATAACAAGATCTGAACGCACCACCCCATCTCCCTTCTCCGTATGACTCGCCTCAACAACCCTCCGTACCCGTTCCTCCCAGCCAGCCTTCCAGCCCCCAACCTCCTTCACGACAACCGCCTCATCATCAAAGCAGCTTTTGACAAACTCCAGCACCTCCACGGTACCCTGCCCCTCCCTGCGCGCCCACCAACTCCCCCACTGGAACAACCCTTTATTCAGCATCGGGTGCCAGATATCGGGTGAGAACTCGATCCGCGGCGGGTCGTCAGGGTACCAGTTCGGGAACTCGATCGTGAACGGAAGAACGGCAGATGCGTAGGGCCCTCGGCGGGGGAAGAGTACGCAGTGCCAGGTACTGTGCGATGTTGAAGAGAGCGAGGAGTATAGACCTGGGGGAGAAGTGTGTTTTAGGCTTGCGCTGTGGGAGTTAGTGAGGGTGGGCTAAGGAGGAAAGAATGGGGGGGAACAATTCTACGAGGAGGTTTTGCTTCCGCGCAGTGGAAACTTGGGCGAAGGTTTGGCGGGGCATCTCGGCGATGGGTTGGGTTGGTTGTTGGCGCGTCGGATTCAGGCACGCAACAAGCACAATTGTCGGTTGAGTTAAGCTTTGCGCACGGACATTGTGGATGCTTGGCGGGGAGGGAGCCGCGCAGGGATAGTCCACCGGTGCAATGTAATTAGAGTCGATATTTATAGGTTAAAGTTAGGGCCAAAATAGGATAAGTATCTGCATTTTTCTGAGGTTATTTAGTATGATAAAGGTTCCTGCTTCCACAGCTCGCTCCACACTTCTAGGGTCAGTAAGACGGTGCACCCATTGGAGATATGACACGGTGGGGAGTAAAAGGAAGAGCGCAACTTCTGAAGCTTACTTTTTTCGGCCCGGGGGATGGATTTTGAGGCTCTCCCGATACTAGCATACAGGTGTCTCCCTTTTAGTGAGGCCATCCATTAACGTATTGTTCCTGAGGGTATACAACGCGGTTGCTTCTCTTAAGGTATCCTTCCACTCGCTGGATTTTTCGTTGTGCAGTATCTTTCTGTATGCCCTCCGGCACGTTAGGTTGCTCATTCTGGGGAGAGGACTTCAAGTTGCTTATCCACCATTTACTAATAAAATACCAGCTGTCACCGAGTATCACAATAGTTTAAGTTTCCTATACTACAAGAGCTCGGATAATCGGAGCATATGCTAGAACGATAGGGCTGCCTCCCCTGGTAGGGCTTGATGTTTTTTTGTTTTTTGTTTGACTTGCATAGGAGCTTTTTAAGTGTTTGTTGGCCCTTCTCTAAAGGAGCAAATTTCGGATTGCCTACCAGTAGCGCATGATCTCATATCTGACTGTTCATACGATATCACAGGAGGAGGATTTTTGTATCAATAGCCCTACCACAAACGTGTCCGTCACTGCTTTTACCAAACATGCACCCCCTGGCATTACCGAAAGCGAAAACAGCAAAAAACAAACAGAACCAATCCACCCCTATTGGAATCGACGGGGGTAGCAAAAATTGTTAGGAAATTAATAGTACCAGAGGAGAGGCTGGGGCGAAGTGGCTCAAGAGCAGTTCAGCGATTGGAGGGCCCAGGTATGATACTGCATAAGATTATCCACACGGCAGCATGGGTGGCCGTTCGTTTCACAAAGACTATCAGTACCTCAATACCTTAAAAGGTTATTGCTCTTACCTTTGTATCCCTTCTATCTAGGACCTGAGCTTGCTAATTTTGATTCAGAACTTTTCCTCACACTGTTTATCAGAGTCGCCGAGATATTGTAGTGAAGTGCGAACAAGATTTGCCTGTACGTACTTCGGGAACACAGTCTGTGCGTGATGGGATTACCCTATCTCCAATGATCAGCCACCCCTTTCATTTCCTTCCACAATTTTCTAGGCGAAAGCACAACTTACCCGTGTTGCTCCTTGAAACCAAAGCGAAGTACCGATACCGCAAATGTTGGAGTAAACTAAAGAGTAGAAGGTGGAAAAAAAATCAACCCCAACCGTTGCCGTTCTTGGGTTGGGGGCGGTGTCAATTGCGTTGGTGTTATCTCTTCTCTAAGATCTCGTGTTCCCAAGAGGCAGCGGAAAAACGTAGTCACGGATGAAGTTGATCACCCCTCCGCACTCCCGGTGGGATTTCCGCTCTAACCGAGGTATCATAACTTGAACGGTCCTTATCGCTATGCCAACGGTACTAACATTTCCTGATGTGCTATATATATTTTCTCAAGTTCTCCATAGCCTTAAGAACATTCTTCATAGAGTGGCGGCGCCCTACCCAGAAGGGAAAGTTGGGAGCCCGAGGCAGGAACTCTTGGTAAATATTTGAGAGGGAAGAAACTATTTCATCGCAGGAAGTTTATGTCATTGCCGATTCCTTACTTTTTCTAGAGCACTACCTCTTACACGACCCAGGCTTCGGATTCCTGAATTGCGTTGACGTCAGCGTAATATGACGGCTATAAAGGAGACATATCTACACTTTTGCCCCACCAAAAATTGGTAATATATCAAGTAGTTTGCATGAACCTCTAGAGAAACCCTTTGTTCCAATGGTGCAATATAAATTTAGGTAATTCAGGAAATTCGTATCGTACTATCGGATCTCTTCGGGAGATGGGAGTTTTTTTTGCGGGTAGTCGCACACAATGTTATCAAGGCCACAAGGCTCTGAAAGTGAAACGGAAAAGTTGATAGAGAGAAAGATCAGATATCATACACTCCCCAGGATGATCCGAGCTCTCGTCTCTCTCCTGATGTACACAAAGCCCTATTTATACAATAAATCCGAAAGCAAATGTCATAGCCGCTGACGAGCAAATAATCACCCTTGCATACAAAGTCTTGCACGCAATACCACCAGTCTCTCAACACCTCCGACAGTACCTATTGACCACCCTAGTACCAAAACCTCCTTAAAGGTAGTCACATAATCAACCCCTATGCCATGCTAACTACAACTGTTATAGATGACCAGATGGACCGTTCTTGAAAATCGTTGCAAATTATTTCACAATAAGGCAGCTGCCGGACACATGGGAAAACAAGGGCTGTTTAGTACCTTAGTGGATATGTTTCCATAACGACCATACAATAGCAAGCACCCAGAGGCTAAACCATAATCCAAAGGGAATGAATGCCAACCGCACAGAATCACTATTGCTTGCTGAACATCATGAGAGCAAGACCCATGACAACCCACTAGCCAACCAAGTATCAGGCACACTGACCTAGTTTCCTATGCTGTGAATATCTGGAACTTGTTTTACACTCCCCTAAAACGTTGGAATGTGCATTACGTTGGCCCCCCAAATCCCCACTCCCCGGAAAAGAAAACCCCCACTAGTGCCTCGGGTTAGATCTTAGCTATCATAGAGCAGTTCAATATTTAGAAAACTCTGGCTCAGTAGATGCCAGTCTAATTTAACGCCCAGGTTATTTTAAAGTGAGGATCCTTGGCCATCCGGACCGTACTCAAAAGAAAATTCATTTCACAGTCAAATAACAGATGGTTACTCTCTCATCCAGTGCAAAGGAAACAGCCACTGGAGGCCTAAATCTTGAGAAGTAAGGAAATTTTGGCTCTTGAGAAATATTTCACTTGTTGTCTCGCGATATTTTGCAGCATCGCTATTCCCCTTGCTTCTTAAAGTACAAGCCTAGTTTTCCTCTTCTATAGACAATAAGTGGAAGACCATTTCTCTTTAAAGCCAGCCCACCTCGAGTATTTGGAAGTATGCTGTTTTCAAAAATACGGCATTCTTTATATTACAGTGGCCTGCCAAACACCGCGGCCTAAATGTATTGAAGTAGATCTATTTCCAAAGTGTGGCTCCCTCCCCAACCCCAACACACGTGTGCCCGAGAGTTGCGCGGAATCAGCTATCTAATATTCGAGCAATTCACCGAACACGATTCGTTGTTAATCTTTCAAAGAGAAAGGAAAAGACAATAATAGTATTACTATAGTTCCGGCCGTTTATTTAGAACACCCGATCGATGCAACGGTGACATCTTGGCATAATGTCGGCTAAAAAGCTGCGCAATTAATCCTTTAACCCTTACAAAGCTAAAACAAGAAAAACAAAAGAAAAACATCTTTGTTCCCATTGTTTGAACATCCACCAGTTCTTTTCACTCAATTTTATGCCAAGGCACCCCTCGTTGCATCGACAAAGGCACTTTGTATACGCAGCCGGAACTGGAGCGAGGAAAGATTCATTCCAAAGATGGACTTTTTTTAGAACCTGACCGGTGGGTGTCCGGTATCATGAGCTCTCACTCGATCGAATCCGGTAGGCGAGGGGATTGATACCCCTGTGGGAACCCGGTATTAAGTGAAGCCCGGTTGCGCCCGGTAGGGAAACCTATTTGTTCGTGACCGATAGGGTACATTCTTGGGTGAAATAGCCTGAGCGAAAGGGTCCGTAGAGGGGTCGGGTCAAAGCACTATAAAGGAATGAACACGAAACATCTAGAACTTTATGGCTAGAACAAAGCACTGGAGAGAGCTCGCAAGATAATATTTGTATACCTAATGACAGAGGCAACTCGATCAATTAGAAAACAAGCTCTCTCTCGCCGGTCCCTTATCCTCCCAAGGTTGTGAACATCTCCTAAAATTGTACCGGACCGGTCGAGAACTCACCTACCTCCTCCTAAACAAAGGGCAAATGTGATGTGTGGATTGCCTTCTTTTTTACTGCGATATATAAGAGGAGAGCCAGCGCCACTGGGAAAAAATTCAATTATGAAACCAACTTCGACGGACGCACCAATCTCCCAAAACCACCGCTTCCGTTAATACAAACGATCCTCCGAACCCATTCTTTACAACCTTTTGGTTTCGTTTTCATCCGGAGAGGTGGGAACAATGTGGTGGTCGTGGCGGTTTTTCATTCTTGATTGAGGCTAACTGGGGAGGTAGGGATAGGCCATGTTATTACACGGTATCCACCAATACAACGACTTCTTCAGTGCGCCCAAGACGAATTCCGCAACTGGACTCACGATATCCATAAGACATGCGTTTGATGCTATATTGAAAAAGTGGCAAAGCCAGGACGTGCGCAGCGTGCGGAACTATTGTATGTATCCAACCAGCGTCCCTCGTGTTCGGGACTAACGTCATTTCAGCCATCCCCGAATTCCGGGTACAGTCCCTACAACAAAGCCAACTCCAGAAGCCATCAAAGCAACTCCAACTCACAACGCCCACATCCCAACGACCAAAAACTAAGCAGCCGAGACCAAGATCCCAACACGGAAAATTCCATAAATTGGTAGAAATACAAGCGGTCGAGACAACACACCCCCCAGAAAGGCCAAGATATAAGACGCGGCGCCGCAGCCACCAGTCGAGAAAACATTCTTCTAAGGAAACAACTCTAAAACTCGAAAAGCCAAGGAGCGGACAAGTTTTCCTCCAATCCTCTAAAGCACAACCTAAATCCCCAGAAGCACTCACCCCTCTCCTCCACCCCCTCCACCCCACTCCACCTATTCTCCCCTCTCTCCCCTCCTCATTCACTCATCACCTCATCACTCCAACCCCACAACTTCCAACATGTACGACCTGCAGGCACACTCCCTGCAGAACCTGCGAGCCAGCGCAAATGCGAAAATGCTGCGTATGCCATCGCATTTCCCGGCTCGAAGAGGAGATTTGCGCCAAGTGCTATCATCTCGGTAGCGAATGTATTTACTGCGAGGGGGACTTTCACGCTTTTGTGGACTGTTGTCGATGTGCTGGTGGTGATGGTGAGGGTGGTGATGCTCGCGGTGGGGCTGGGGAATTTAGTTTTGGGCGGGAGGTATGTTGGGAGTGCGATGTCCTTGGATGCGATGGGCGGTGTGAGAGTGGGACTGTGGATGGGGGAGTTATGTTGGAGTAGGCTGCGAGAGAGCTCCGGGGTTAGTAGACATATGACACCGACTTCGGGGAGGGACACGACAAAACCGGGAGCTTGAGAAACAGGGATCAGTGACAAGCCCTTGTTACCGTACTCTCCTCTATAGAACTCACTTTTCGCCCGCCAAATACCACTGCCCCTGTTTGTCATCTACTCAGTTTCGGCAAGGTTACCGTGAAGGCGGGGCTGCAGAGAGATATCCTTTTTTATGGCGTTATATTAGGGGGTGCGCTTTTGTCCTTGTTTGTCTTTTGCCATTGGTGTTTTCCGACGGGATAGAAGGGCTTCGTTTAGAACAAGGTTAATTTAGACCATGATCACAAAGGGTTATGATCCCCGTGGGAGTATGAAATTTATACACCGGTCTCGCGAATGACTTTTGAGCTTCGGAGATATCAAATAATTTTATATTGTGTGGGCTCTGATGAGATAAATGGTATATTATTGGTACAAAATAGTCTTCAATTATGATCCTCTTGGTTATGATCTGCCCAGAATATAAAAAGTACTAATTTTAGTAAGTTCCGTGATGAAGAAAATCTCCCGCATCCACCCAACAAAAACCTTCGCAAAATAGCAGAGCACAATTGACATACCATACTGTATATACTCCCCCGAAGACTGCCCCCTCCTTGTCTGAGTGAAAATGCGTGATCCATTCTTGAAACACCCCGTTCATACGTGCCAAACGTGCCAGCGGATCTCAGGGCCAATGAATGCCAGGGCGGTTGTATGATATGCTCCCGAGGCGTGATAGCACCGCACTGTACAAGGGGCAGGCATATAGCGATCGCACATACCACCCTAAGGTCTCACTACTTCTGAAAGATTTAGTCTAGTAAGCCGCTCCAGCGCGCGCGAAGACTTCATGCCGGCGTCTAGAAGTGATGCGAAACCCGAATACACACACAGCGCGATGGGTTTAAGATGAACCGGCGTGCGATTTATCATTGCCGGCTAGTTGGCCAAGGACCTAGGATAATGCAAGTTGAATCTCCCGTATCGTAAATCTGATATTCTCCTGATCCTAGCCGTGGACGATTTGTTCCCATGTCTAATGCCCCAGTGTTTATCTAATGGCTTAGCATAATCCAATAGCACATACTCGGGTAACGCATGGGGATACAAGCTGGAAGGCAGAATCGGGGATCTTCACCCGCAGCTCTCGCCGCTCACTGTGCCCAATTTCTCCCTAGTATGATACCCAAGCACCATATCTATTACAAAGCTTAGGGGTAGGATAACGGTATAGTGCATAACTGAGATTTTGGTGGTAGCAGCATACCCGAAAAACACGGCCCGGAGAGGACCTGTTTCCTGCTTAGGCCAGCCTTCCGGAGCCGCAATTAGATGGATGAGGTATCACACCCAGAGCCCAGTCTGTTACATATATCCATAATTTCCTAGGAGCACCCAACATCACCCATACCACCCCTCGTGTCCCACCTGACAACCCACCCGCCAAGCACCCCAGATTATCAGCCAAAAAGCTTAACCACAGCATGGCCTTGGCACCCGCTCAGAAAGTCGCATGCGGTGATCGCAACACACATTGGCACATGCCAAGATCAACCGCGATCCCCGTTACAGTGCTTCGTTAGTCATACCAAGTCGTGTTACTGTGCTCGGGACCCGCCTGTTTGGGCTTTCGTGAGCACACAGCAAACTCGTTTGGATGTCATAGCTCACGGTTTGGTGTTTCCTCGATTCCTCGGCGAGTACGATGGATAACGGTATGTGGGGAAGCGATGAGCGGATCAAAGGGAGTGGGGAACTGGAAGGCGAAGGATAAGGCGAAACCTCGCTTAAGTCCCCGACAGGGGGCTTACTGACTGGTTGGCTCAGACTGCCTGGGGAAATGCTGTCGCTGCCTATCGCCTGCGAGATTGAGTCAGCGAGAGGCACGAGATCAACGAAACTGCCAGTCGAAGGCATAGGGATCATGGATTTTTCGCACGAAAGCAGGGATCACCCCGCGGGTTAACCTGGTTGAACACTTCACTAACTTTATCCGGGACTACTTATGCCGCAAAAAGCCTTTCGGCTATCCTCGCTAGCCCCGTAGTATCCGAATCCGGAGAATAACCTTCCTGAGAAGGGTTATCATTTTTCCAGACACTCTATGATCGGCCCCACTGGAGTCTTTTGGATACCATTTTCTCGCTTCGAGTACTCGAGTATTCCGTCAACTTGGCAAACTAAACCGATCCTGGGTTCGCACATTGATCCCCGCTAACAATCTGGTGGAAAAAAACTGCTGTCATAGAGTATCGTACGAGTACATACAGGAGATAAACCGTGATTGTAGACCAAAAGAAGAGGAAAAAAACAACCTTATAATACCAATGTCGCAGGATGAAGCAGAGAAGAGCAATAACAGGGCGCGGTGCACAATCAGCTACGAAAGTCCCGCATCCCGTTTATTCATTCGATCAAACTCCAGAAATTGTGGCTATCAATCCATCAATACATCCCCGCACTGGTGCCGGTATTATCATACGACCACCCGTCCATCAATCAATCAATCAACCAACCCAAGCTCCAGCGTCGAGGGGGAGAAGGAAAAGAAGAAAAAAAAGAGGAAAAAAAGCAAAATCTGATACATCCATCCATACTCCCCTCCGCCTTGAGCACTCGAGTTCAATACAACCAAACACCCCCGCTTATTATCGCACTCACACGGTGCAGCACGTTTACTTCTGAGATCTCGCCTTCCTCGCCGCAAGCTTCTTGTGAATGAACAGACTCCCGAGTAAAATTGCCAGTGCACCGATGATACAGAAGACGACGATTACCCCGCGTTCCCTGCTCGCCCAGTTCCCGCGCTTGTAGAGGTGGGGTTGTAGTGCGGGCATGTTGAAATTCTAGCCGCAATGTCAGGGTCACGATGGTGGATCGGAGGGGGGGTGGGGTAAGGCAAAATGACGGCAATACGGTACCTCGAGAGCAGTAGTCAGGATCGGAGGGGAAAAAGAGCGATAGCGACGACGAGTAAAAGGCGTAATTGAAAGCGTGGTGAATCGTTTTAGCCCTTGAAAAATTGTCTAAGTTTTTTTTCTTCCCTTTCTTCAATCATAAGGATAGGATCTTGCAACTCACCTCACCTCGGAACAGCCCAATGCGAACCCATCAGAGAAAGAGGAGAAAGCAGGGCGAGGACCGCCAACCCCAACTTAAGTATCCCTGAGGCATTTCTTTTTCCTCACCAAAAGGCCCGGGGTCCCCAACCCTACGCAGTGCATTAAATGCCGATATTTCCGGGGCGAGAGGCGGTGTGTGACCAGAAAATGTGACGTTATGTATAAGCTTTTGCCAGGCCCTTGGCAAATGCGGGATTTGGAGAGAGAAAAAGGAACTAACTTTCCCTTGTTCACAGAGGACCCTGTGATAATAACGGTGGGGGTGCATTCGAGTACCTGGCCGAATGAGGAAGATTGTTTAGGTTTTGAGTGGAACTCGCGTGCTGGTGGTGAGTGGGTAGGGGCGAAAATAAAAGGGCCAGGGTTCTGTTCGTTATATCATACGGTATGATACCAGTGGAAGGGGCCATTTGTGGGTTGGGCGGATAACTGGGACTATGGATATCGGCATCTTGACATGGGCCCATGAGGGGATATGTTTCCCCCATGGTTGGTGGGTGGGGGGGGATTAACTAGCTCATCTACCGATTTCCTAGATGGCACACTTGTTCCCGCCTTGCATTGCGGCAAAGCGCGTGTATCAATGTGTGATAGCTCGGATTGGAGGAATAAACGGTCTAGATTATTAATTGAAACTACGCCTATATGAATAATACGAAAGGTACGAGTATAACTTGGCTATAGTAAGGGGAAGAAACCTCCCGCTGCTACCTGGATCCCTTAATACCATCAACGGGGAATCCAGAAAACAAGGGTCTTCAGAAACCATATAGGAAGGACAAGAGCAACGAAAGAGAACAACTACTAGTCCTAACTAGGACCTGGCTTGAAGAGGTAGAGACCTGGAAGAAGAATTTGAGAGGAGAAGGCGGTCGCATACTAAGGGGCGGTGGGGATATGGGGAACATAATCGAGTGGTGGTAGATGAGTCTGCGAAGTGTTAATCCGGCAGCACTTCCGATGGCCCCAGACTGCGTACCTCCAGTGGTCTGTGCTTTTCACCACCCATTAAATTCGTTGCGGCATATTTCAGGATTTCCTTCCTGCCACTTATATCCAGTTTCGCTGCTGCCGCCTTTAACGTTTCCAGCAACTGAGGCGATAGTGCGAGCCACCGATACCACATTTAGCAGGCCTTTTCTCTCATGCTCTCCGCTTACCTCTTCAATCGGACATGTCGCCTCGCCTCTGAGGTATGATACCCCGCGTTCAATCGGTTTCAGTACTACTGTATTGCAGTGTGTAGTGATCGATGGAATTGTTTCCAACCCACATTGCTCATTTGCATCGTGCTCTTAATTGTGACTGGGCGACAGACACAGCCTAGTTCATACTACTCGAGTATATTGTGCTCTGGCAGCATACGTAACAAAGACTTCAAGTCACGGTTTCTTGGCATTACCAAATATCGGTAGACCGCTGGTCAAGTGACAATTCGAAGGGGTGCCCGTTTCCTTTGAATTTTGATAGCTTGTCGCTAGCGAGTTACTGCCTCATAAAATCTCGACCTGAAAGGCAAAATTTAAAATAAATAAATGTAAAACTGGCAGATTGATTCTTGTTTACATGGTTCGTTATTTATATTTAGGAAATTATATATTTTTGTCTATCATACCCCGATGCTGTTAGCGACCGGTTGATTTGATGTCTTGGCATGCTAACTGTGCCTCTTGGCTTTTTTGACAGTGTCGGGAACGGTTAACCTGAGCGGACAGGGATGTTATAATCATATACCTGGTTGGTTAACCTTAAATAACTGTTCAATCACAACTTACTAGACCCTGTAAATAACTGGGGGGGGGGGAGTGCTGGCTGCTTCACCCAAACTCTAACCCCGATCGCTCACCCAAAACTTCATGTATTCAAAATCTCTTTCGATTTTCTGAACAATTGTTGCTATTGAGTCTTGGCAGTTTAAAATTGGGCTTTCTACTAGTTAGAAGTGGCGGGAAAGGTTTCCCCACCATGTCTTAGGCTGAATCACTTGTTGCTGCGACGTCACATAACATTGTGAGAGAAACAAATTATTACTGCATGGTGCTGTAGGAACTTTATTGGCGAGGTGTGGACCATCTATGATGGCAATTCCCGGTGCTGGGAAGAACCGAAAAGTTGTGAGTGGCTTGTGCACGGTGGTAATTGTCCCGGGTGCCAAGACTACATCCGTGGTGATGAAAAGAGCCACGATGCAGGGGAGTATGGGGAGGCAGATGGAATGAAGTGTATAATCAAAGGGATACCGTATGACGTTAAAAATATAGGAGATGAGAACGGGAGCCGCAGTTGCACAGCACACATCTCACGAAGCGAGAAATAACACATCCCTCCGCTCCGTGCTCCCATCCGTGCATCCCATCCACGGATCCAAGGTTAAAAATAACAGTAAAAAGGAAAAGACAATCCGCCCCTATTCCCCTAACTAAAACAGACAATCCAGACAGCAACAACAGGCCAGCGCAGCGCAGATTCCGGCGATCAATCCACCCGTCCCGGCTCCCCCAGAGCTAACTCTTCCATCGCCCGGCGGCATCTGGTAGACCATCGGCTGCTGTTGCGGCGGGGGTGGTTGGTTGTAGGGATCCTGTGGTGGTGGATGATAGGGATCCTGTGGTGGTGGATGATAGGGTTGCGGTGGTGGGGGGGATTGGTAGGTTTGTTGGGGGTATTCGGGGGGTGGGGAGGCCTAGAAAGAGAGATGTTAGCTGTGCGCGTGGAGGAGGGCGTTCGAAAGGGGGGGAATACAGTTTTGTCGAAGCCTTGGGTCATGGTTAAGAATTTCGATTAACGATGGGCTAAGGGTGGGTGTTTTGGGGATGGGACGCGATGGAGGGAACGGTGTGGGAGGGACAGAGGGGGAAGATATACTTTTTCGAACACTGTGTCTAGTGTAGGGCCCAGCCCCGGGGGGAGACGTAATCCTGGGCGCGCCGCCAATGCTTTTGTCTACGGTATAGTACCTTCTGGCCGCCAATTGGGATGAAGTGAACTGATTCAGCCCTTATGAGACAAATCTGTACTCGAGTACGGTACTCGTACAAGTAGAGCCTTGTTTGTTCTTTCTCTTGATGGACTTTTATTCTATGCTGGTCCCAAGAAAAAAAGTATCCGAAAACAGGGGTTGAGGATTTGGAATTATCCCGGCCATGAAGCAGCCGGACAGAAGGGGTGGGTAGACGCCACGCTGAGGAAAGGCGAAATATCCCTGAAATATATTCCTGTTTTCCTTTACTCGAGTAAATGTCCGGGCACTTCTGGGAGGAGTATTTGGTGAACCCCTGTTTTCGGATACTTTCTTGCTACCGTAGCACAAGTGGGTCTCCAGCAGCGGTTCTCCTTCTCCATCAGAGGATGGTTTCTCGGGATGGGCATTTTCAAGGTGTTGGTCTGACAATCGCTCACTTGGCGCCGGGAAATATGTGTGCTACTGGGGGTGGTACCTACTTGTACCTGGGAGTTATCTTTCCGGAGGTGTACCGTAGATGAGGAGTTGCACTGTGCATACCAGATCCGAGCAGGTTCAGCGGTATTCTACAGCGCTCGTGTTGTTTAAATGTCAGCGCTACCAGTGCTAGTGTTGTCGAGATGATTATGAGTTATTGGCGAGAATAATTCTGTGTGGAAGAATCGGATGCGGTACGGTAGGCGCTCTACGATAGCAATGTGAGATAAGATGATGTCAAGGAGGTAAAAGGACTCCCGAGAGAATACTTCGAGGAACCACACTGGTAGGTTAATCCTTCGCCTACGAAATGATGGGAGAAGGAGGAGGGAAGCAAGGCCACTTTCCACCAGTCCCATCATCGGCAGAAAACTCCCAATCCTTCGAGGTATTCCCCTCGAAGAGCCCCAGCCTCTATTTTCTCAATACTAGTATTATACGTACTACGTACCTCCAACATGAGCCTTCCAGTGACAGTGCAACCATAGTCAACCACCAGATATTCCCATGGCCTCGCTTAATTGTTCTCCATTTCTCTAGCTATAAATAACCTCCCATTTCGTATCTGCCCCTGTGGTGACGCATGATGAATTTTTCTATTCGTTTGGATATTTTTGCAAGAGGGTCCAATCGGGATCACAAGGTGGCCTTAGGTTGATAAGTCATGATCGGCGATTCGATAGCAGCGGTTGTTGATCTGTTTCGGGGCAGCAGTTTGGGTTCCTCTTGTTACTCATACTGTATCATGTTTGGGTTTCGAGGCAACACTTTAGGGTGCATCCCGCGACTTCCCTATATTTAAGGATAAGCCTATGGACTTATCGTATCATCGTACTTGCATTACGGTACTCGAAGGGTGTGGAAAAGTCTGCCGAACATCCACCACGTCGCTTACAACCACAGTCATTGAAATTGCTCCTCCGCGTGATCAATCACATTCTGGTTTGTGACCAATCGAGATCCTTGGACCCATCTTCACGACGGCTTCAAGTCTTTAACTTCAAGGGAATTTCCTTTGACTTTATTTGGTTTTTAAGACATCAGCAAAAAATATTCTCCCTCATGTATTACATACATATCTCCCTGTATCACCTGGTAATACCATCTCCCCCTATACCCCCCATGCCTCTCATTTTTCCGTCCTTTTCTA
>Ga0307509_10002953_pt1 | contig 26677 bp, 24 predicted proteins | sample 10_EM_MG_FD_202245 | JGI IMG/M metagenome (GOLD analysis project Ga0307509, IMG submission 202245) | Populus trichocarpa ectomycorrhiza microbial communities from riparian zone in the Pacific Northwest, United States - 10_EM | ecosystem: Host-associated > Plants > Roots > Unclassified | place... | reverse complement strand
ATCCTGCGAACAACATTCAGTCGGACGGACGGCGACGACTTATATGGTGTTACGGCAGCTGCTCTAATGACCTCTTTTAACTAGCAAACGAGCAACTACACAGCCGTCTGCCTACGACGCGCCGTCCCAACGCTGGGGCCAGAGGGGGGTGTTTGCCAAACCCGCCCAAGTTCAATAGTATGTTCAGGCCACTCTTGCACAGGCGTGGGGCCTCCCCGCGCAGATGCGTGTGCGACCAAGAACATCCAAGAGCCCATAGAATGTGAAGCAATAGACCGCTAAGTTCTAGGATCACTTTGCCGGTGAAGGTAGGGCAACTTGGGTTGATCAGTAGGGTAACTGGGACCCATGGGCATAATGACCAAATTCCCAAGGTAGGGTAACTTTGCCCTCTTATGCCTTTAACCACTCAGGAAGTCCTCCAGGCGACCACAGAAGTTGTCTCGGAGGTCCGTGTAACATTCCCCTAATTCTCTTGACCCTATGCGAATGTGCTCCCGAAAGGTTACCCACCCTAGTAGAGTACCTCAAGGCTACTCAACTATTCCCTAGGCCTTATCCTAGGTTTACCAGCTATTTGTATCAAGTATACGAGACCATACCACATGTGGTTACCTCTTCGTATACCATTTGGGCTAAGGTGATAGTGATTGTAGCTATCTATCGTAGGGTCGTTACAGAGAGGTGCACTCTAAGGTTGCGACCACACCAAACACTCAAACTAGAAGATAGAGATGAGGTAAATAATTCAAAAGAATCATAGGGTAAAACTCAATATGATTAAGCTGAAAGCTTCACTCAATAAGTTCTCTCGAGGAAAGTTGGTTAACGAAGTAGAATGCCAAACGCTTAAACTTAAGTAGATATCAGATTTAAGCCTTTGACATTCACTACTACTCTGACCTTTGTGCGAGTACCCTGTCCTGCTGAGGGCTGTCCGAGGTCTACCCTCCATCAGGAATTATCCTGCTGGAAGTTTCGGACCAACTCGGGTACACTTAACTCCGTCAATAGGATATGAGCTTCTGCAATGCATTGCCAATACAACCGCAGGTGGAAAAACTCTTCCTATCCAAGTCATGCCAGTGGATAACTGTTATGACAACAACCGGAATCAATACCTAGGTGGTGGACTCACTGGCCCAGTGGTAGTTTCTTCTATACAAGCTATGCAGTCCATAATATAATCTACATCACTGTCTAATGTCATAAATTCACATCTGAGCTCCCCCAGTGAGATGTAGCCGATAGTTGCCTAAATGGGCGCTACACATAACTAGCCTCTCGGGACATACTCTACCGTGATAAGACTCATACCTCTAGAGTCAATTGACAACCCCTAATGATGCTACAAATCAAGAGGAGCCGGTCCCTGCTGGTTACTAAGGTATGAGTCCACAAGGCGCCCTGGCCTTCTTGGACTATGTAAGTACCACTTGGAAGACTACCTGACTACCGGTAGGCTAAGATAGACTCCTAGGTGCCGGAGAGAACATATATGGGCAACCCACATTTTGGCCATTGCCCATACTCCCCTGATATATCCTGGGAACGACATTTAGTCGGACCGACGGCAATGATGTATCCAGTGTTACAGCAGCCGTTCCAATAAGCTCGTTTTACTAGCAAACGAGCAACTATGTAGCCCTCTGCCTATGGTGTGCTGTCCCAACGCTGGGGCCAGAGGGGGGTGTTAGCAAAACCCACCCAAGTTCAATACAATGTTCGGGCCACCCTTACCCAGGCGTGGGGCCTCCCCGTGCATGTGCGTCTGCGCCTATCAACATCTAAAAGCCCATAGAATCTGCGGCATTTGACCTCTAAGTTCTAGGATGATTTTGCCCATGAAGGTAGGGTAACTTAGATACTTCAGTAGGGTAACTGGGTTCCATGAGCATAATGATCAAATTCCCAAGGTAGGGTAACTTTGTCCTCTTATACCCATAACCGCTCTGGAAGTCCTCCATTCGACCATTAAAGTCGTCTTGGAGGTCTGTCTAACGTTCCCATAAATTCCTTGACTTTATGCGAACTTACTCGTGAAAGGTTACCCTGCCTCGTAGAGTACCCAAGGCTACTCCACTATTGCCCAGACCTTGTCCTAGGGTAACCAGCTATTTATATACTAAGTATATGAGACCATACCACCTCTGGATACCACTTGGTATACCATTTGGGCTAAGGTGTGAGTTATTGTAGCTACAGATCCTAGGGTCATTACACTACTCCCCTCTTCACTTGGTCTGTCCTCAGACTGTCAATGTCGCCTCTTAGTTGCACGGTTTGGATTGTCTATTACCCTACGGTATTTAGGTTTAGACAGATACCTCTCCTGGAACTGTTGCAATGCCTGCATTGCGGTATCTTCTAACATCTCGAACTGTTCCCAAGATTTTCTTCTCGACCCTACCCTTCTCAAGCAACCATGTATTGCACAAAGCGGTGTGGGAATTTTGACTCTGGATTCCCATATCATTGGCTATCAACCACTTCCGCAACAACATAGCTAGGCTTATTATCCACTATGTCAGGTGTTGGAATTATCTTTTGAGACCTGCCCACAGGATCCTCATGATAGGGTTCCAACAGACTAACATGGAATACAGGATGGATGTCCCCTCTTCCCGGCAGCTCAATCTCATAGGCCAAGGACCCCACCTTCTGTTTGACAACAAATGGTCCAAACATCCTATGGTCTATTTTTTCCCTAGCTCTTTTTGTACGGAGGTTCAGGTTCTTGCGGATTAGCATAACCCTATCCGCTTTCTTAGCTCTGCCCTGTATGACATCTTCTAATGTGACATATTCCGGAGCTGGCTGTCTCTTTTGATCATGCCATTTCGGTTGTCTTTCCTGTACCTGCTGTATTCTTTCTCAGATCTCTTGCCATGTATCTTCCGAATCCTTTACAATAAGCGCGCAGTCTGGGTGTATTTCTTCGTTTTCTGACACTAGTCCGGACCACTGAGTCTGTGGGGAGAATCCATAATTTATTTCAACAGGACTCGCCATTGTGGATTCCGACATTGAAGCATTATACGCATGTTCCGCACAGGGCAACAGAGATACCCAATCGTCTTGCTAATATGAACAATAACTTCTTAAATATTGTTCTAGTGTCTGATTAACCCTTTCAGTTTGCCTATTGCTTTCTTGGTGGAATGGGGTAGAGAGGTTAAGCTTTACTTGCAATAGCTGCATCAGACTTTTGCAGAACTTAGACGTGAACCGGGTATCTCGGTCAGAGACAATTGCTTCAGAAAGCCCATGGAGGTGCCAGATTTCATTCACGAATGTCAAGGCCAATTCCTTAATGTGTTCCTCCGTCCGTAACGGTATGAAATGTGCCATTTTGGAGAACCTGTCTACAATAACCCATATCTTTGTATACCCGTTGGACTTTGGTAACCCTATAATGAAGTCCATGGATATTGCTCTCCAGACCCTGATGGGAACTTCTAAGGGTTCTAGGAGTCCATACTTCTTATGCCAGATGCCTTTATTACGTTGACATACATCGCAAGAGCGAACATACTCGGTAATGTTGTCATCCATCTTTGGCCAACAGAAGTTACCCCTAACCCTACCAATAGTCTTGTATGTTCCGAAGTGTCCAGCAATCTTTGAATCATGTTCTGCCTCCATGATTGTTCGCCTTAGACCTTCGTCCTTTGGAATATACCACGTGTTCTTATATAGGAGCAAATCCTTTTCGATACCAAACTTTGTATGGGCCTTACTATCGCCTTTAAGGAGTGCCTTTAGCGTTGCTAAATAGGTTTGATCACTATCGGCTGCCTTCATAAGAGCCTCATGAAATGTTCTTTGCAAACAAAAACCTTGGCAAGTCTGCAACATATGGGGTCGCAAGATGACGGGCTCCTCTCCCATATACTGTCCTGGGCGAAAAAAGTAAAAGGTTCGGAATTACTCACCCCTTAGGAGCGGTAGTCCCTACACCTTGACCAAGCATCAGCCTTTTCATTTAACCGTCCTTCCCTATAAATAACCTTAAAATTGAACTGTTGGAGAAACTCTGCCAAGCGATGTTGTCTGCGGTTTAGAATCTTTGTTGTATTAACGTACTCTAAATTCTTATGCTCAGTATACACCAATATCTGAGCATCAACCGACATCAACATATATGCCTATTCTTTAAAGAATGCCACTGCTCATCCTCATACAGTTGAGATAGTACAGCTCCTAATGGAAAGTCACTAGCATCGGTTTCAAACTTAGTTGGAAGAGTGTCATTAAAGTGTGACAGAATTGGGCCCGTGGTAAACATATCCTTCAATGTGTCAAAAGCATCCTGACACAAAGGAGTCAACCTCCATTTGATACCTTTCTTTGTCAAGTCCGTTAATGGTGTGGGTATCTTGCTAAAACCTTTTATAACCTGACGATAGAAATTTGCAAAGCCCATGAAGCTTTTCACATCGACAACCTTCTCGGGCGTTGACCATGCCCGTGTAACGATGCTACGATAGGTAGCTACAATAACTACCACCTTAGCCCAAATGGTATACCATGAGGTAGTCAAAGGTGGTATGGTCTAGTATACTTAGTATACAAGAATGCTGGTTGGACTAAGGGCAAAGCCTAGGAAACAGTAGAGTGACCTTAGGCATTGTATTAAGCAGGGTAACCATTAGGGAGAACATTCACATAAGGTCAAGAGAATTATGGGAATGTTACACGGACCTCTGAGACGACTTTTGTGGTTGACTGGAGGACTTCGGAGTGGTTAATTGTATAAGAGGGCAAAGTTACCCTACCTTGGGGAATTTGGTCATTATGCCCATGGACCCCAGTTACCCTACTGAGGTGTCCAAGTTACCCTACCTTTACCGGCAAAGTGATCCTAGAACTTAGAGGTCAATTGCCGCACATTCTATGGGCTCTTAGATGTTGTTGGGCGTACACGCATCTGAGCGGGGAGGCCCCACGCCTGTGTAAAGGTGGCCCGCACATACTATTGAACTTCGGCGGGTTTTGCTAACACCCCCCTCTGGCCCCAGCGTTGGGACTGCGCGTCATAGGCAGACGGCTATGTAGCTGCTCGTTTGCTAGTTACAGGAGGTCATTGGAGCAGCTGCCGTAACACTGTATAAGTCGTCGCTGTCCGTCCGACTGAATGTCGTTCGCAGGATATAAAAGGGGAGTATAGGAAACCGCCAAAATGGTGGTCGCCCATAAATGGTCTCTCCGGCACCTTGGAGTCTATCAAAACCTACCGGTAGTAGGGTACTCTTCCTAGTGGTACTTATGTAGTCCCTGTGGCCAGGGAGCTTTTGGGACAAATACCTCAGTAACCAGCCGGGACCTTCTCCCCTTGATTTGTAGCATTACTATGGGTTGTTATTGGATCGTAGAGGTATGAGTTTTATCGCAGTAGAGTATGTCCCGAGAGGCTGGCCATTGGTAGCGCCAACTTAGTCAACTATCGGCTACATCTCAACTGGGGAGCTTTCATGTCAATTTATCACATTTAGATAGTCACGTAGATTAAATGATGGACTGTATAGCTTGTATAGACGAAACTACCACTGGGCCAATTAGTCCACCACCTAGGTATTGACTCCGGTTGTTGTCATAACAGTTAGCCACTGGCATCACTTCAATAGGAAGAGTTTTTCCACCTGCGGTTGTATTGGAGCGGCATTGCAGAAACTCACATCCCATTGACGTAGTTAAGTGTACCCGAGTTGGTCCGACACTTCCATCCGGATAATTCCTCATGGAGGGTAGACCCCGGACAAACCCTGAGCAGGACAGGGTCCTCCCACAAGGTCGGAGTAGTGGTGAATGTCAAAGGCTTAAATCTGATATCTACTTAAGTTTAAGTGTTTGGCCTTCTACTTCGATAACCAACTTTCCTCGAGAGCACTTATTGAGTGAAGCTTTCAGCTTAACGATATTAAGTTTTACCGTTTGATTCTTTTGAAGAATTTACCTCATCTTTATCTTCTGCTTTGAGTGTTTGGTGCAGTCGCAACCTTAGCGTTCACCTGTCTATAGGGTGCCCCCGTTACAGCCCGGATCTCTTCAACCTTTGTACTTTTAATAGAGATTCCTCTATCTGATATCATATACCCAAGGAACCCTACTCCCCGTTGATTAAAGCTTCACTTCTTAATACTAACGCAAAGGCGTGCCTTCCTCAGCCTTTCCATGACTCACCTTACCAGGGCGACATGTTCTACAACAGTTGCTGTATAGATCAATATATCATCCATATAGGCAATGACTCCGACAGGTAACATGTCACGGAATTTGTTATTGATCATACTCTGGAACGTTGATGGTGCATTGCATAACCCAAAGGGCATCAAGGTATATTCATAAAGACCGTATCTGCTTTTAAAAGTGGTCTTCCATTCTTCACCTTCCGCCATGCGGATAAGGTAATAACCATTCTGCAGATCTAATTTAGTGAAGATGGTGCCTTTACTGAGCCTACTTCTATGCTCACTCATCAAGGGCAACGGATACTTATTCTTGATTGTAATCTTGTTTAACCCTCGGTAATCAACACATAACCGAAGGGTTCCATCAGGCTTCGGCACAAATAATATAGGGGTGCCTATTGGCAAGGAAGATCTTCTAATCATTCCATGCTCTTCCATTTCCCTAATATAATCCCATAGAGCGTCCAATTCCTTCTTAGACAAGGGATAGATAGGCCCATCCGGTAACATGGCCTCAGGAATCAAGTCGATACAATGATCGCATTTACTATGCTCAGGTAGGGCATTTATTTTCTCCAGACTGAATATATCTACATACTCTCTATATTCAGGGCAAATCTTGATCCTGATGTCCTCGCCATCTTCGTCAGTGTAAAGGGCCATACCCATGACAAAGATATTGTCCGGGTCTTTGGCTAAGAGTTCTTCTTCTGTAATGAACTCTAAATGCCTTTCATTTCTTAGGCAGTGGGCTTTACAATATTCAGAGCGCTTGTTAAGACTGCCCTTTTCCCAGTTAATGTCTGGGTTGTGGTCTTTTAGCCACGACATTGGCAGGTAACCATTCACTTTACCTGCCGGCAGGCATATCTGCAACTTCAAATCGCATTTTATTCATGTACTCTCCTATGTACATATCCACGGTAGTGGTATAGTGTAGACCTGAGCGGGGAATGTGGTTTCCACTTACATCTAAAATTGGTGTTGGATTCTTCTGACGTACACAAGGTACTTGGCCATTCTTAACTCAATCAGTACTTAATACAGCCCCAGTAGCGCCACTGTCTAACAATAAGAGGGCTTCACCACTTAGCCTCTCTTGATTGTGGCTCCATTCCAGTCTCACTCTCATGTGAATAGATCTTGTATGCGGCGGTGAGCCTGCAAGCCTGAACCGCTTATCAGGTCCCTTGTCCCTAAATATTGCAGTTAGTGTTTTTTCAGAAGAATTTGGTATGGTTTTACAATAGCTAGTCAATTTCTCTTGCCTTTCGACACAAGAGCGGCCACAACGGGTCGTGAATAGCTTTTATCACTTGATAAATTTCAAAGGGTTCCAATAGCTTGGCTGTTTACTATCACCTCTGCATGATTTTGGGTATTCAACCCTCCTCAGGTAAACTTGCAACATAACTTCAATTGCCAAGTCAAGTCCAGTCTGATGAAATCAACCCAAAACCCAACCAAATTCAATCCAAAATTCCAAACAGTATGATATAAGCAAATAACATTTTCCAAAATCAGATTAGAAATAAAACAAAAGCACAAAACAAAGTAGCGCAACTATGTCCAATGTAACAAAAGAAACCCAACCGATCTCGCTATCCCTAGAGCCAGATATTAGTTTCTGTTTGTAATACCTGTGGTAGGGAATATTACTCCTTTATTTCTATCATCTGTCTCCTCAGCCCTTCTAGATGCTGGAGTAGAGTTAGCTTTTGCCTTTCTATCAACTCTTAGGATAGATCTTACCTAGCCGTCCATGTCCGTATCAATCTCCAAGATATCCAAATCTGGAGGTGATCCGCGGACCTCGGCTACAACTTGCTTAACATCAGGTTTTGGAGAAGCTTCCAAGCGTCGCGATTTCGGGACTTGAGTGGCTCCATATCCACCTTCACCGGTGCCTCCTTTTCAATTAATTGGAGAGGACGCAACAACTGGAGTACCCGAAGCACACTTTGCCCAGTAGTGACCGCCTTGTCCACATCGAGAGCATTGATTCAACCGTTTGCGTTTGTCAACCAGAGTCTGAGGAATATCACGATGCATTTTCGTGCGCTCTGATTCTTGAGGTCTTGAAGACCCAGACGCATGGTTGCGGGGTTTCTGTTGGCTTGGCCCCGAGCCTTTCCTATATTTTTGCTGTCTTCTAGCAGATGATTACCTATCATCGCTCTTATCCGGCTTGAAATGATGTTTTTCCCTTGTAACTTTACGGTTAAAGGAAGCAACGTCTTCCAACTGATGGCCGGTTTGACGGAGGAGATTGATATATTCGACGTATTCGTGGGGAAGCGGGGTTTTCAAACCCCATTCATTGCGAAGGTCTGTAGTTATACCTATGCGGGCTTTGTCCTTGACACAATTGCCGCTATATCCAAAGTCTAAAGCCAGTCTCATCAGCTCGTCACAAAAGAAATCGATCTTACCGGACTTCATAGTCAAATCATTCCACTCCCTAAGAGCGTGATCCCGATCGGAATTTCCACCAAAACTTGACATGAGCCCTTGCGGAAATCCTTCCCAATTGGGAAGGACATTTTTCGGATCGAAGAGAATACCTTCTCGACGGGCACCCTCTTTACTAACGTAAGAGTGTATACTCTCGTACTATTTCTTGGCAGGACCTTGGAGAAGGGGGATTACCAAAATGACTTTATCCCAGTCCTTGCGGAGGGATTCCCTAAAGTAGTTCAGTTTGATTTCGCAATCCTGTATCAAGCGTTGAGTATCGGTAGATTCAGCTTTGAAAGGATCGACACCAAATTTCTCAAGTTTCTTCATTCGATAAGCTGGCTTGTTACCCTTGCGTTGTTTTCGAATATACTAAGCAAGCTCATGACACCCCCTATCATACTTTTCCTTCCTCGCATCATTCCTGTAGGGCTTGCGTCTTCCTAGGAATTTGAGCCGATCGGGAAGGGAGGAGTCAGAATCGCCACCTGATGAGGAGTCGGAATCACTGGGGTCTCCACCGCCTCCAGCGTTTCCACCATGGGGAGGAAGATTTCCTCCACTGCCACCAGCGTTTCCACTGGGGCCTCCCCTAGGGGAATCATACCCACTAAAACCATCTTCGCCTGGCACGTCTTCGTCCATTCCCTCAGGTAATGGGTTAGACGGTGGGGGAGGTTGTTGACTACCGGCATGAGTGTTAACCGGATAGTCCCTTAAAAAATCAGGGCAGTCACTATGCCTAGTATACCTCACACTGTCACAGTACCCGCCTTGGTTCTGTTTTGACTTTGGCGGAGGAGTGTGGTTCAAAGGTCTCGACCTAATCTGGATCGGATCAAAGTCACTCTTGAGAAATGGAAACCTATGCACATAACGAATATCGCTTCCTTCGGCCACAACCATACAGTCAGGGGAACAAACACCCGTAGGCGCTGGCGCCTCTGATCTTCGGGAAAAACCAGGAGGTCCACCATTACCCGATGGCTTTGCTGGTGCGGGTGGTGCTATTGCTGACACAAAACCACCTGGGACTTGTGGAATGGTGGGTAGAGGGGTTTGCCCTGGTACCGCAAAGGGTCGTTCTCGTTCGATACCAATCGCCGGCGTATTTTGTTCCACTGCCTGAGGGGCAGGTACAGTCGATGATCGTAGTAAAGGGGAGGGTGTTGCGGGGACAGCCTCCGGAGGTAGCGGCTGTAGAGAATTCTGTCTCGATGATCTCCCCGACGAAATGGAGCTAGATTTGGTATCCCCAAGAGGACGTGACGATGGCCAGAGGTTATTGACCCAAGGACTTGTTTCCTGTGAGCGGACAACCTCACTAAAGGCCACTGCAAGAGGGGTTTGACGTTCATGTGCTTCGGCCACCTGCTTTTGCAATTCGGCAAGCTGCACTTGTTGTGCGATGAATTGTCTACCAACTTCATTCAACCAAGGTTGATATTTCTCATTAATCATACAGGCTGCAACTTCGGCAGCACAATGAGAAGTGGGTTCTATTGCCAAAGGGAGGGCAGGCGCAGCGTTCATAACGACGTCATTCTCAGCGTCAATGGAGTACCCCTGGGCAGCAGCCTGCTCTAAGGCTTCTACCCTTTTCCGGATCATCTGATCAGATATAGCTAGCTTGCGGAAGGTCTTTCGCTGGTATTCCATCCAACGATTAGCGTTTTCCACGATCTCAGTTTCAAATGCATGCTGATGCTCTTCAGCAAGATTGAGGAGATGGCTTTGTGCATCTTGCATCTGCCGTGTAATTTCCTCAAGTATGTTTGGTTGAATGAGATCTTTTGTGAAATCAGCAAAAGTCATCTTCCGTTGTCTATTCTGGGTTATTCTCCGTCCTACTGATGGGTCATGAGTCAAACTTTAGAGGAAGGCCCAAGGGTCTTCAATCTCTATCACTCTGACCGTACGAGGTATTTCCTCCTCAAAGGTAGGGTAATTCTCAATGTCATATGTCAGGAGCTGCTGGATTGGCCGGCAACCTAATCTCTTCAGGTCTGCTCTTGCAGCGGTTCGAGATATTTCTCGTTCATTACCAGTCATGCGCTCAGGACGAGAATGAAACTGGGACAGAGCAATAGTTGAAGACATTGTTCTTTCCACCCGATGCTTCTTGTACCAGACAAGCGACTTGTAATCAAACAATGTCCAAACTGTATTCTAAAACAACAATTCTCAGAAGAGAGTTAAGTAAGTGGGCTTAACTATATACTGTAATGGGGGCACCGTGTAGCGAGGTGAACTCTAAGGTTGTGACCACCCCAAACACTCAAAGTCAAAGATAAAGATGAGGTAAAATAATTCAGAAGAATCAACGGTAAACCTTAATATAGTTAAGCACGGAGCTTCACTCAATTTAGTTCTCTCGAGGAAAGGTTGGTTGTCGAAGTAGAATGCCAAACGCTTAAACTTTAGTAGATATCAGATTTAAACCATTGACACTCACCACAGCTCCGACCTTGTGTGAGTACCCTGTCCTGCTCAGGGCTGTCTGGGGTCTACCCTGCATCAGGAATTATCCTGCCGGAAGTACCGGACCAACTCCGGTATAGTTAACTCCGTCAATAGGATATCAGTTTCTGCAATTCATCTCCAATACAACCGCAGGTAGAAAAACCTTTCCTATCAAAGTCATACCAGTGGCTAACTGTTATGACAACAACCGGAGTCAATACCTAGAGAGTGGACTCACTGCCGCAGTGGTAGTTTCGTCTATACAAGCTATGCAGTCCATCATTTAATCTACGCGACTATCCACTGTGATAAATTGACATGCAAGCTCCCCCGGTGAGATGTAGACAATGGTGGGCCAAGTGGGTGCTACGCATAGCAAGCCTCTCGGGACATACTCTACCATGAGAAGACTCATACCTCTTGAGTCCAATAACAACCGATAGTAATGGTAGAAATTAAGGGGAGCAGGTCCGGGCTGGTTACTGAGGTATTCGTCTCGAAAGCACCCTGGCCTTCTGAGACTACCTGACTACCACTAGGAAGACTACCCTACTACCCATGGGTTAGAATAGACTCCTAGGTGCCCGAGAGACCATATATGGGCGACCTCCATTTTGGTGGTTACCCATACTCCCCTTATATATCCTGCGAACGACATTGAGTCGGACAGACGGCGACGACGTATACGGGGTTACGGCAGCTGCTCCATTGACCTCTTTTTACTAGCAAACGAGCAACTATGCAGCCGTCTGCCTATGACGCGCCGTCCCAACGCTGGGGCCAGAGGGGGGGTGTTAGCTAACCCACCCAAGTTCAATAGTATGTTCCGGCCACCTGTACACAGTCGTGGGGCCTCCCCGCCCCGATGCGTGTGCGCCCAAGAACATCTAAGAGCCCATAGACTGTGAGGCAATCGACCTCTAAGTTCTAGGATGACTTTGCAGGTGAAGGTAGGGTAACTTGGACACCTCAGTAGGGTAACTGGGGTCCATGGGCATAATGACCAAATTCCCAAGGTAGGGTAACTTTGCCCTCTTATGCCATTGACCACTCGGGAAGTCCTCCAGTCAACCATAAAAGTCGTCGCGGAGGTCCGTGCAACATTCCCATAATTCTCTTGACCTTAGGTAAATGTTCTCCCAAAAGGTTATCCTGCCTAATAGAATGCCTAAGGTCACTCTACTGTTCCCTAGGCCTTTCACTTAGGCGAACCAGCATTCTTGTATACTAAGTATCCTAGACCATACCACCTTTGACTACCACTTGGTATATCATTTGGGCTAAGGTGGTAGTTATTGTAGCTACCTATCCTAGGGTCGTTACAACAGGGCACATGTAATTCCAAATGGTGGAGTACTACACAAGGGGCTTAGAGGACAGCATGGCCAACTGTAAACGAAGCGAAAGGGGTTTCCGACTGGGCAAAACCTAAGTGTGCTGCAAAGGTGATGCGGGAAAAAGGGAGAGGGGAGGGGTAGTGGGTGGACGACGATGTTTTCCCTGGTGTTGAGATTTCAATCGCCACAGGTCTTGTAACGACCATATGATAGGTAGCTACAATAACTCCCACCATAGCACAAATGGTATACCAAGAGGTAACCGAAGGTGGTATTGTCTACTATCCTTTGGATACAAGAATGCTGGTTCGCCTAGGGCAAGTCCTAGGAAACAATAGAGTAGCCTTCGGGGCTCTATTAGGCAGGGTAACGTTTCGGGAGAACATTCACATCAGGTCAAGACAATTGCGGGAATGTTACCCGGAGCTCCAAGATGACTTTTGTGCTCGACTGGAGGACTTCCAGAGCAGTTAAAGGCATAAGAGGGCAAACTTAACCTACCTTGCGAATTTGACCATTATGCCCCCATGGATCTCAGTTACCCTACTGAAGTATCCAAGTTACACTACCTTCACCAGCAAAGTAATCCCAGAACTTAGAGGTCGATTGCCTCACATTCTATTGGCTCTTAGATGTTCATGGGCGCACACACATCTGCGCAGGGAGGCCACACGCCTGAGTAAAGGTGGTCCGAACATGCTATTGAACTGGGGCGGGTTTTGCAAACACCACCCTCTGGCCCCAGTGTTGGGACTGCGCATCATAGGCAGACGGCTGCATAGTTGCTTGTTTGCTAGTAAAAAGAGGTCATTCGAGCGGCTGCCCTAACCCCGTATACATCGTCGTCCTCGGTCTGCCTGAATGTCGTTCGCAGGATATATAAGGGGAGTATGGGTAACCACCAAAATGTGGTTCACCCATATATGTTCTCTCCGGCACCTGGGAGTCTATCTTAGCCTACGGGTAGTAGGGTAGTCTTCCTAGTGGTACTTACGTAGTCCAAGAAGGCCAGGGCGCTTGCAGGACAAATACCTCAGTAACCAGCCCGGACCTTCTCCCCTTGATTTGTAGCATTACTATGGGTTGTCAATGGACTCTAGAGGTATGATTCTTATCACCGTAGAGTATGTCCTGAGAGGCAGGCTATGGGTAGTGCCCACTTGGCCAACCATCCGCTACATCTCACTGTGGGAGCTTGCAGGTCAAATTATCACATTCAGTAGTCGCGTAGATTAAATGATGGACTGCATAGCTTGTATAGACGAAACTACCACTGGGCCAGTGAGTCCACCACCTAGGTACTGACTCCGGTTGTTGTCATAACAGTTAGCCACAGGTATGACTTCAATAGGAAGAGTTTTTCCACCTGCAGTTGTATTGGAGATGCATTACAGAAACTCATATGCTATTGACGGAGTTAAGTGTACCCGAGTTAGTCCGATACTCCCGTCAGGATAATTCCTGATGAAGGGTAGACCTTGGACAGCCCTGAGCAGGACAGGGCACTCCCACAAGGTCGGAGTAATGGTGAATGTCATAGGCTTAAATCTGATATCTACTTAAGTTTAAGCATTCTGCATTCTACTTCGACAACAAACCTTTCCTCGAGGGAACTAAATTGAGTGAAGCTTCAAGCTTAACTATTTTATGTTGTACCGTTTGATTCTTTTGTATTTTACCTCATCTTTATCTCCTGCTTTGAGTTATTGGTCTGGTCGCAACCTTAGAGTTCACCTCTCTATAGGGTGCACCTGTTACAGGTGATGCTGGGAAAAGATGGAGCAACGAACTTCATGAGCAGGGGTCAACGATGAACGAATGCATGAACCCCAAGGAGCGGGGCCCAAGGCGAGGAGGGAGAGAGGAAGAGATAGCATCACTCCCCTAGGCAGAGGCCATGAAGAGGAGGAGAGGGGTAGTTGGTGGACCACAATGTTTTTCCTCCTGTTGAGATTTCAATCGCCCGAGGTCTAGAGGAGATGGTTTTCTGTGGTTCTAACTATCGTAATCCAATCTCTATTATTTAGAGACTCTTCCCCCAATCCTAACCCTGATGACTCTCTTCTCGAATCACCCACCACATTCCTTTCACTAATAATAAATCATAAAACTCATCATGTGAACAAAGCCCTCACATGAGTAATACTCGTCACTCCAATTAGTGCCACGCACACAAGTTATTACATCATTTCTGACTCACAATTCTGAGTCTCCAGCAAAACATTATTATAATAATGATATGCAATTACGAATCATGTGAGAACTATAAGTCAACTGATCCTATTGTGTAAATTATAACATACTCAAGACTAATAATTATTAGTCATGTGAAACCATCTTTCTAAGTCACGATTTGTGATACGCTATGGCATATAAAAACCCTCCAACTACCCCTGGGAAAAGGTCAACCCCCCAAGTCCCTCTGATGTGGAACCAACTGCACATCTCGCTCCCAACAAGAAACCCTTGACTAGCTAGAAAGATAGACGAAAGGAATCAAGTCAAAAACCAGCAGGAAGAATCAGGAAAACCTATTGTATGATCATCCAAACAAAGGAAAAACAAAAGAAAAACAAAGAAGGTAACAACTTAAAATTTCCCAATAATAACTCCGGGGCGCCAGGCTCCACAGAGATACTAGGGAGCAATAAGCTCTCTGAGACGATTCCACTGACTACAGATGAAAGAGATAGTGCAATACCATCACCTGTGAGGTGTCTCAGATGGACCATGGTTCCATATCCCGATGGGTGAAGAGGTAGTTCTGGGTACTCGCCAGGAAGGTGTACAAGCAGTAAGGTGCCAGCCGATCCGACCATAAGGAGATGAGGAGAAGGAGTGGTTGACCCAACTCATAGCCATAGAAACTATAAGTAACCGCATTCGTGTCTGGACTAGGCAGCCTCTCAATGAAAGAGAGAGAATAGAGAAATTGACCGTGGCCTGTTCAAGTGTTTTCTCATACAGCAAACCGTGTTCCCGGCCATCTGTGAGATTGGCGTTGATGTGAGTTTTGTCCACCGTGCAAATGCTCTAAGCGAGACAGAGCTAAAGCGGGGTAGTCAGAGGAAACATCATCAAAAGAAGATGAAATCCATCAATCCAGAGAGAAGAAAGCCCAAAGGGATAAACCTGAGGGGCGGGGAAGTGTAGAGGACATATGCCCCCACCCCCTAGACCAAGCTCATGACTCAGGGTGGAGTTTGGAAAAGTGGTAATAATCTCGTGATGTTGAGATTTCAATTGCTGGGTGTGTAGAGGAGACCGAGGATGACGAGTTCTTGTACCTAACAAAGAATGCATTATATATCAAAATAAAAAATAAAAATTGTTCAAGATACGTTGGTCAGGGCGGTGCTCCTGGGCCAATACAAAAAACAAGCATCTTTACAATGCTGGTAAGCGAGTGATAGTTAATGAGTAGCTGGCGCAGTTTTTCAGGGTCAGTTTCCAATCAGATTATAGATTATTTAACTCGCATTGCCTTTCTAGGCTCCATTAGAATATTAGAGCACCACTAGAAGAGTAGAATCAGGGCCAAAAGGATTGAGACCTTGCTGCTCAAAGTGTGGACGCTATACCCAATGACAATTGTTGGATACTGTACTTGGCGCGATGCATAACCCATCACTTGGTGAAACCTTCAGCAATGGTGTTGTAGTCGTGACCCAATGGTCTCCTGTATATGTAAAGGACACCTTCATATTCTCCTAACGCTAGGAAAACTCTGCACTCTAGGGCTTGAGTATAAAGAGGTGTTCTGACCTCCGTCTAGATAGAATATCAACAATTCTTCTTTTCTTCCAGCATTAGGTTTTCTCTGCTCTCGGTTGCTTCTCTGTCATCAGCCTTTAGCATTAGCTTTGCAAATAGTTCCTGCTATCTAGGCGAGTCAGCGAATGAGGGAGCTCTCTTACTTGCGTCCCTGGTTGATGGCCTCTATCGAGTGGATCCGCAGTGGATTATATCATACTCATTCCAACTGTCTCCAGCTGTGATGGGTCTAGCTACTACAAATACCTCTTTGACTACTTGGCATCACCGACTTGGTCACCTTAACTACAAGTCTGTTCGGCAACGAGTAGGTAACGGGAAGATACCAAATAGCTTGTGTAGAGTCTGTATTCAGGGAAAGCAACAACTGAAGATTACAAGTGCACCAGTGGTTAACAGGACTACATGGCCTTTGGAACTTATTCGCTCTGACCTTGCAGGGCCAATCTCGATTTCTTCTTGTTTTGGAGCTCGGTACTTTATTTTATATATTGATGATTTCTCCCAGCATGTCTGGGTATACTATCTGAAATCTAAAGAGGCTGTTGAGATAACCTCCAGGTTCCAGGACTTCAAGTTAAGAGTGGAGAAGATGTTTCCCCAGTTTCCCCTTTGTCGCTTAAGGTATGATAATGGGAAAGGCGAATATGACAACCGGTTTTTTGGGATATCCTTCGTGCTTCTTGTATTAGTTTTGAACCTTCACTGTCTTATAGTTAGCATAAGAATAAAATAAGTGAGAGGATGATTCGCACAATTGTCACAAAGCCGAGGACAATGATACTTGATTTCCGGTTACCTGAAGAGATGTGGGTAGAAGCAATTGCAACTTCCGTGTACCTTCACGCACGGAGTCCTACTTGCACGCTTACTGGGCATACACCTTATGAAGTACTGTATGAGCAGATTGCTCCTATCCATCATCTCCGTCGCTTTAGCTGCCGTGCCCATAAGCTTATTCCTAAGGTACAGAGAATAAGTGGAAAGTTTGGCTCTCATTCAAGAGAGTGTATAATGCTTGGCTATGTCCATGATAGTACAACAATTTGGGGACTATGGGATCCAATTGAAAAGCGGATCATTCAAGCCTTGAATGTGATATTTGAAGAAACTACAATTGCCAGTAACCATATTGTGGCTGATGTATTGAAAGCAGCAATCCCAGAGCAAGCAGAATATATAATTGATGCCACTGTTGAGGACAGTGATGAAGAGTTGATTTTACCTCGGTGAAAAGATGTGGAGAGGACTTGAAATACTGAGGAAATAGGGGAGGTAGTCCTCAATACCGGTGGTTATCAAGTAACACCGAAGAGAATACCTAACCCAATAATTATTGCATCTGGCACAGAGGTATCTGTCCCAGTGTTGGAGAATCCAAGCAGTCATAGGTGTACTCAAGCTTCACCTTTGAACCCGACTGGCTCTACACAAAATACTGACATGGAAGGCTTGAGGAGATCGACCAGGAGAATGTTTCCAGTTGTTGCAGCAGTTGATTCTCGTATGCATGAGATACCACTAGAGCCAGAGTATTATGATGATGCTGCTCGTGAGGAATGCTGGCGTACAGCGATGAGCGAAGAATATGCCTCTCTGGTTGAAAATCAGACATTTGACTTCGTTGACAAGGTCCCATCAGGTCGAAGAGTAATTAGCTGCAAAAGGGTTTTCAGGCGCAAGGTTAATCCTGACCACAGTACACGTTTTAAAGCTCATCTGGTTATTTGTGGCTTTGAACAAGTAGATGGTATAGATTACCAAGAGACCTTTGCTCCGGCTAGATTAACTACACTCCGCATGATTCTAGGACTTACTATACTATTAGGATGGACAATGAAGCAAATGGATGTTGTTACTGCCTTTCTTCATCCCATGATTCATACTGAAGTATATATGTCCCTCTATCAAGGCTTGGGATGGCTAGAAGATAGAGGTCCAGGAGTACCAGGACCAGGAGCTATTGCCTACAAGTTGAATAAGACTCTCTACAGATTGAAACAACCACCATGATTGTGGTTTCAGGATATTGATTCTTATCTGCAGTCAGCTAGTATGGGCTTTGTTCAGAGTACTGCATATCCTAACCTTTACCTTTCCCCCTCCCGCTCTGCTCTTCTGCTGATCTATGTTGACGATATATTGATTGCTGGACCGACTACCCAGATCCAGGAGGAGATAAAGCGGCTTCTGAACATTCGATCTCATATGAGTAATCTTGGACCAGCAAAGCAATTCCTTGGACTTCTGATTGTGCAGACCCCAGAGTCAGGCACTACTACCCTGTCACAGGAGCGTGTGATCAATGAGCTTTTGTCAAGATATGGCATGAGTCAGGCAAATGGTGTACATACACCCTTGAAGTCAACCAAAGCGATGCAGCCCGAACTGCAATACGACTCTGCCACTACTACTTTGGTAGTTGGAAATTGGGAACTCTCTCCGAAAGAGCAAAGTCAGTACTAGTCAATTGTGGGAAGTATTATGTATATCATGCTTATTTCACAACCCGATATCTGCTATGCTATTTCCGATCTTAGCCAGTATAACTCTATGGCTACACAGAAGCATTTGCTTGCCCTAAAGAGACTCTTGCACTATCCAAAGCAGACATCCAAGTATGCCTTAGAGTACCACTCTATTGGATCTGCAACTAAAATACCTCTATCATCCCTAATGCTCCATGGCTACTTGGACTCCAATTGGGCAGGGGATCAGGAACAGCGTCGCTCAACTGGAGGATATCCATTTCCCTTTGCTCATGCGGCCATCTCTTGGAAATTGCAGACACAACGGCTAGTTACTCTATCGTCTACAGAGGTTGAATATGTTGCTGCATCTGAAGCAGCAAAGCAAGCACAATGGCTAAGGCATATATTTTCCAAGTTCACACTAGAGCTAGGCTTAACGTGTCCCACGTTGAACAACTTTCCCCTTCCGCTCTCCTCTTTGCTTGGCCCACTGGACCAAGTTGACCACCAGAGAGATATTGCAAGCAAATCAAGTTCAGCGGGAACTTCTCTACCACCTATTCATCTCTTTCTAGATAATCAAAGCGCCATACACCTTACCGAGAACCCAAAATTCCACAATAGAACGAAGCACATTGATGTGAAATATCACTTCATTCGTGACTACTATGGGGAAGGAATTCTCACTCTATCCTACATTCCGACTGCTGATATGCTCGAAGATAGACTGACAAAGCCACTCCCACTTGCTACATATCAGAAACATGCTCCACTGGCTGGTCTTGTGGTATCCACATCGTAGGAGCTAGTGAGTTTCTGTGGAGTTCGTATTGGGTTATTTTTCTTTTTATCTTTGCTCTTTCCTTGCTCGGTAATACTCTTTTCCTACTCTCAGTATTTTTCCCTCACAGAGGTTTTTCACTGCAGAGGTAGTTTTTTAATGAGGTTACTAATGTATATACTTGGATCTTTTTCTGTCACCTTCTCTGTTCCATTCTTTGTCTTTCTTACTGCATGGTTTCCATATTCGTCCTTTGGACTATGTGGTTTATATGGAAGTGTGGGAATGTTGTAATGGTGACCAAATGGTCTCCGGTATATGTAAAGGACACCTTCATATTCTCCTGACGCTAGGAAAACTCTGCACGCTAGGGCTTTAGTATAAAGAGGTGTTCTGGCCTCCGTCTAGATAAAATATCAACGATTCTTCCTTTCTTCCAGCATCTGTTGCGACAAATGGCACGAGGTGCAATTGTGCACGCATGGCCTGGTGCACCAGTCTATTAAAGGGCAACCCCAACCTTTATGTTAAATACAAAATTGGGATTAGAGATAACATAAAATCGGCAGGAAAATGAGTAGAGACTATAAAACGCCATACATATGTATCATTTCCCAATCTCTAGAAACCCAGGCCTATTATCCCCCTAGAACGCTTACTTCTAATTGGAAGTAGAAGGCTCGTGGTTTGGGAAAACCTCCAATCCTGTTCCTCCCGGTAAGACCCTTACTCTAGCTACCTCATTATTCCTTATCTCTCCGCGAATTAATCTCTCCGCCAACGGACCCAATAATTTCTTGCCAACAAGGCGATTCAACGGTCTTGCACCGTATCGAGTATCGTAGCCCTTCTCACTGAGCCAATCCTTTACTTTAGCATCTGTGTCAAGTTTGATTCGGCGATCGTCAAGCTTGGCCTGCAATTCCTTCAATCGAATATCAACAATATCCCGAATAGCATCCTTCGAAAGTCTCTGGAAAATTATAAATTCGTCGATTCTGTTTAGGAATTCTGGTGGGTATGAATGTTGTACGATGTCCATGACCTGTTGCTTAGAAGCTGGTGATATTGTGACGCCTGAGGACGGATCATTGATAAGGACGTCTTGACCGAGGTTGGACGTGAAGACTATGATTGTGGAACGGAAATCGACCCTCCGACCCTGAGCATCTGTTAAGAATCCTTCATCAAGGACCTGAAGGAGGAGCGAAGAGATATCCTTATGGGCCTAACAGGATAGTCAGTACCAGGCCTCACGCCATGGGCCATACTAGACAAACCTTCTCAAATTCATCGAACAAGAGGACTGCATACGGTTTCCTTCTGACCGCCTCTGTCAGCTGTCCAGCGTCCTCGTAACCAACATAACCCGCCGGGCTCCCAATCAGCCGACTGACGGTGTGTTTTTCCTGAAACTCGCTCATATCGAATCGAATAACCGCAGTCTCGCTTGAGAACAAGGCTGTAGCCAGAGCTTTGCATAACTCCGTCTTTCCAACACCCGTGGGACCTAGAAACATGAAACTGGCAGTGGGGCGGTGATCACTAGCTAATCCAGCGCGCTGGAGCCTAACGGCATCAGCAACTGCCTTGAGAGCATCATCCTGCCCACGAACGGACTGACGAAGAGCGTCCTCAAGATGCACCAGTTTCTCGACCTCTCCAGCCATAAGTTTAGTGGTAGGAATTCCCGTGGCTTTGGAAACAACATCAGCTATATCGTCCGGACCCACCGAATCATGAAGAAGCGAGCCTTTACTCGCTTCCCCATCCTTGGGAAGCTTGGCCTCAAGTTCCGGAATCTTCGCGTATTGCAACATAGAGGCTTTCTCGAAATTTCCTTCCCTCCGACAAATCTCAAGCTCAATCCTAGCGTGCTCTAATTCCTGCTTCGCAGTTTTTATCGCCTGGAGTTCGTCTTTCTCTTTTTCCCACACTTGTTTGAGTTCCTCGACCTTTGTTTGTTTTTCTTGCAAAATGGCTTCAAGTTTCTCCTTTCGCTCGTTAGAGGCCACATCCTCCTCTTTGCGAAGTGACTCGAGCTCAATTCTAAGCGTCAAAATTGCACGATCCAGTTCCTGGATTTCGTCAGGACGCGACTCCTGCTGAAGTCTCAATGCTGAGGCAGCTTCATCGACTAGATCGATGGCTTTGTCGGGCAGGAAACGATCGGTAATGTAGCGGTTCGATAGTATAGCCGCAGAAACAAGCGCGTTATCGGTGATCCGAACGCCATGGTGTACTTCGTACCGATCTTTTATCCTATGGGAGGGTAAGCAACGAAATCACGAAAAGAAAACGAGACTTGATCACTCGCCCTCGAAGTATGCTGATAGTATCCTGAACACTGGGTTCGTTAACTAGGATCGGTTGGAATCTCCGAGCTAAAGCCACATCCTTCTCTATTTGGCGGTACTCGTTCAAGGTTGTAGCTCCACAGCACTGAAGTTCTCCACGGCTTAATTGAGGCTTGAGAAGGTTGGATGCATCGATCGAACCCTCTGCTTTTCCAAGGCCAAGCAGCGTATGAAGTTCGTCAATGAAAAGGATAACCTTCCCATGGGCTTCAGAGACCTCTTTTAAGACGCCCTATAATAAATCGATGACTTAGTTATTTTGGTAGCGTTAATTAGAAGCAAGAGACCAACCTTCAGCCTTTCTTCGAAGTCACCTCTAAACTTGGCCCCAGCAATCAGCTGCCCTAAATCCAAGCTCACAACCCTCTTATCCTTCATACTTTCTGGCACTTCGCCGCTGACAATCCGCTGCGCAAGGCCTTCTAGAATTGCTGTCTTCCCAGTCCCTGCTGAGCCAATGAGAACGGGGTTGTTCTTCGTCCGTCTTGACAATACTTGGATGGTCCTCCGAATTTCTTCGTCACGGCCAATGACAGGGTCAAGCTTCCCATCTCTAGCACGAGCGGTCAAATCTGTGCCAAATTGTTCCAATGGCGATTGCTGTTCCCCTGTGACACAAGTCAGGCGAAAGGGAAAAAGAACTCAAGGGAGGTTTGCTTGCCTCCGCCGCCGAGATCCATACGATGTGTCCCGCCTGGAGGAAATGGACCTCGAGGCCCGCCACCGCCACCGACAGTATATCCTCTCGTTAAAAAAACAGGCAAACATCTTGGGTGACTATTTAGTCTAATTATTAGAGGTAAGTTTTTTCTATTCTTTGAGTGTGTTAGCAGGTTTGGAGTATTGATAACCGGCCGAAATGTCCGAATAATTACTCGTGACCTCGAGAGCATTTTTGGCTATCTGTGTGTTGTTGTATGATGGAGTAATAAACTTTCTTCAAGGTCAGGAGGGGCGAGCGGGAAGAAATGCTGTAGGGTTTTATATTATCATGGCTTCGATACTGTGCTAGTATGATACGATACTGTAGATTTTTCTGGAGTCTTCTTGAGGCTCTGTGAAGCTTCCTCGGAGTGACGTAACCTCGCACCCGATCGAAACCGTTGGTGGATGCCCAAGCGAGGCTCGAGTGTGGCTTTCCCGCTGCCCTGGAGCAGAGAGTCCTGATTACCCGGTCTTGGGAACTCCGGAGAGGACCTCGTCAATGTCCTAATGAACCTGCCTGACTTATGTACTCGAGTACAATCGAGTAATTTTCTAAACTTGGTGATAGACCAAAAGTACTTTTTTTTTCAATAATTCCCAAAAGGCAAGCATCCTCACTGTCAGAGGTTTTGAAAAAGTCCTGGTCCAGGTCCAGGCCAGCTCATCGGGCGCGAATCTCCACGGCATTCGACGTTAGTTTGCATTATATTTAGGCCCTGTTCGTTATGTATCATACCATTTTAGAAATACCATGGTATTTTGTGAAAATGGCTTATAATCTATTTTGAAAATACCATGGTATTTCTGAAAATAAATGTGTTCTGCAGTCCAGATAATTTTGTGGTATACCCAATACCCTAACAATTAATTGTAAAAATACCATGAAAAAAGTGCTATAAAAATGGAAATACCATGGTATTTATGGCATGCCGAACAGGGCCTTACTTATAACAAAACTTTAGCAATTCTATTCTTCCAACCACCTCTACCTTTCCCCCTAATTGATGAAGCAATTTACAACTGGCATTTGAATTGGTTCTCTCTCAACTACTATGGCATCTCGGCCTTGCTGTACCAGCCTCCATTCAGCTCAACTACTCTCCTCCTGTCTGTCAACAGAGTCCAATTATTGAGCCATATATAACCCAACATTGCTGCATCACCTGCTTATATCAGCATTTCTATATTTCAACACAAAATATGGGAAACAGGGTTTGGATTTTGTCGACAGAGACTTTTCTTATTGAAGCACTCCTGGCCCGTGTTTAACAAGGTGATAGGCTAGAAAATCAGTTTAAAAAATTGGTCTGAACAGAGGTTGTTGCTGAGCTTAATAGTATCTTCAAAGATGGCTTACTTTTTTTTTTTTTTTTTTTTGAATCTTGCTTATTGATTGTTTCTATCGGGGCAAACACACACCTATGCTCATCCCACGGTGCTAGGTACAACAGACTTTTGACCAAGCATGGGCCACGTAGTCCAAAACCTCCAACCACAGTCCATCCCGCCACCTCCAAGCTAAAACCCTCTGACCCTGCCAAACAGAGAAACCCCCACCCGGCACTATGGGTAAAAACTACAAGGAGATGAGAAAGCGGGCCTGAAAGCCACAAACCAAAAACCCCCGCGAAATCATAGCCTAAAAGAAAAACATCTCCAGCCAACAGTAGACACAACCAACAAAGGAAAACAAACCCACACCCCCAAGTCAAACAACCTATAAGCTAAACCGTAGTAAAACCCCACCGGGCCCAGCTCCCGAAGGAATAGGGACTCCTGAATGATGGGTCTCGGGGATACTCGAGGGGAGAAAAGCTCCCGGAGGCATATAGCCCCGCCAGCCGAGGCTTAGGAAGAGCAACGGAGTTCGAGAGAATACCGCTAAACGAAGGGAGGCTTGTGGCAGCCGGAGAACGATCCGGTTGGCTATTTCGGGAAACAGGACCCAGAAAGAAGGTTTAAACTTGCTCCCCTAGTCGAAGGACATCAGGAGGGAACAGAGGTCTGGTGGTGGGCGGAGAGCCGCGAGCAGTAGGGTGCCAGCCAGTCCAAACGTTGGAGAGGGGAAGGCGGAGGGCTAACCGACACAAGAAGTGCGAGGAAGGCCGATGGAAGCGTGGTCACGATGTTGGGAAAAGTCCGACTGTACCAGCAGAGCACAAAGGAGATAGTGCAATACCAGAAAGCAGTTCCACCGGGAACAACTACTTTACCGATCCACCGAGACTAAAGACCGACCGTTGACCGGTGAGGGGTTGCCGACCATGGAGGGCTACCTAAGCGTGCCCGGAGAAGAGGTGGTGAAGGCAGACTCCACCAACCCCTAGGCACAAGCTCACCAGGCCTGACCATCAGAAGGGAAGAGAAGACGGGAGGGAGGTAGCTTCAACAGACAGAGGCAATATGCCGTGTCTGAAGAGAGCGGGGTGGATAAAGGTGACAATGATTTCTCGTGGTGTTGAGATTGCAATCACCGGAGGTGTAGTGGAGATGAAGGATGTTGAAAGATGGCTTACAAATGCCCTTCTGTATAGCATAAGCTAAAAAGAAAGAGGTTATAGTAAGTACTTTATATGATAATAATGATATTATCAATTTTACTAATTGGAATATATATATAATAAAGCAGTTAAAAAAGATATTAGAAATTGTCTGTACTATTAGAATGAACAGCGGATTTGGTTGGAATGAAATAAGAGGAGTTTCAACTGCTTTATCAGAGGTTTGAAGGGATTATTTAGCAGTAAGTTCTCTTTGATAAAAACTATTGCTTGATCCTTTAGATATATGAACAAAATACCTAATATTTAATATCTAAAAATCATTAGATTCATCAGGAGGCTGCCAGATATGGCCATAAAGCACTATCAAACTGCGAGTTGCTGAAAGAGCTTTTTACAGGTGTTGCAGCATGGGGATATTTTGCAAGAACATGATTATTTGAGTGTGAGGCACAGTTGAGAAGGTAATCCAATTCAGATACATTAATATTAGATTCAAGATTGCTAGATAGAGACTCCATTGAGGAACCCTTAAGTCAGGAACTGGAAGATCCTTGTTCTCAACCACTGCTCACTAGTCTAGCTAGTCCTTTCAGCTCTCCATCTTTAGCTACTAGCCAACAACCTCTAGAATTTGTTGGAAATAAAGTAAGTTCAAATCCTACCTACTCAAAGATTCCTTTTAATAGAATATTGGCAGAAAATGTTAAGCAGCTGGATTCTGGGTATCAGCAAAAGGGTATCAGATCAGGGAAGGATATTGTGTCATAATTATTCTCATTGCTGGCTATGTTACACTACATAATAATACCTCTGCTATAGCCAAGCCATGTACTTACACATTCCAAAAGTATCAGGATGACAAGGCGTTTAGAGGTCTGATCGCCAGATGGTAGAAGAAACCTTTAACCTGTACTATAACATAAAAGTGCCGAACCTCAAACAGCGAAGCCACCTGCTTAACCTCCTTGGTATTTGTTTGCTTTCTATCTTTCGATAGACAATTGGATGGAGATTTAAAGAGCGGAAAAATATATATAATATCAACTTCTGCATGAGCTATAGTGGTTGTAAATACGGTACTATTTCTAGTAGTACTCCATTTGAAGGCTTCCCGTACCCAAGTTGAAATTGAATCTTGGTGCCAAGTCATCTGGATACTTGTGGAATGCACAACTATTGGTGCCAGTCAGGATACGGAAACTTTGCAAACACAGTTGTACTAGACTCGAGTAAATTACTTGTATAAGAGTAGGCAAGACGTTATGCACAAGAGATTTGAGGGTCACCAGCTAAATATATCCTTGTTTGTTATTAATAGAAACTTAAATTTGTCTTCTTGAATCTTAAGAATTTTCCTTTAAGAATTCTGCACACATCAGCAAAAAAATGATTTACGTCCGGCGGACGCAACCCGCGTCCGGAGGGATTGCGTCCACCCTATGCGTCCCGTGCGCCCTGACCGTCCGCCGGACGTTTTTTCTCATCCCATGCGCCTGGTGCATCCCAACGCCTTTATCCCCCCTCCCCTGCACCCAGCACACTTGTTGCGGCCGCCCTCCGTCCCGACACCCCCCTTATCCTTCCCCTCTTCTACTGCTCTCGTCTGACGGCATCCGGCGTACCCATCCCCAATTCCC
>Ga0307509_10002952_pt1 | contig 26678 bp, 24 predicted proteins | sample 10_EM_MG_FD_202245 | JGI IMG/M metagenome (GOLD analysis project Ga0307509, IMG submission 202245) | Populus trichocarpa ectomycorrhiza microbial communities from riparian zone in the Pacific Northwest, United States - 10_EM | ecosystem: Host-associated > Plants > Roots > Unclassified | place... | reverse complement strand
GTATAGTGATCGTAGGAAGTCCTATCGTGTAGGAATAGAGTTCTCGCATACAAGCGAGGTAGTATAGAGATAAGGGCATTAGGTATCTCGAACATATTGCACCTATGGAAGGTCACTGTCAATGGGCCTGGCCCGTGCTCCAGTATCTGAGTGGTGTATTACTTAGATGGTTGCGTGAAGAGCTCTAACTACTGTGACCAAGTCTCCTACTTATAGACTCTTCACGCCAACAACCCTAACCCTGGTGACTCATAACTTGAGTCACGCGGTCCTATGACTCATAACGAGTCATACCCGAAATCCATCCGATGACTCCTATGAGTCACTGCGCAACATGCCGTAAACCAATCATAAAACATAAAACATGTCAGGTGCGCAAAGCGCGTCACCTGCGTGGAACTCGTGACTCATAATGTGAGTCACGCGCGAAAGTCATTACATCATTATGACTCACAATTGTGAGTCATAGAAACATCAACCAATCACAACATAACGATGACACGCAAGTGCGAGTCATGTGAGAACTATGAGTCAACTGACTGCATAGCGTGAAACATAAACATATATGACTCACGATCGTGAGTCATAGAAACATAAAACATACCTTATGACTAATAACTATTAGTCATGTGAAATCTGCCTTGCTTAGTCACGATTTGTGACATCTACTTAAGTTTAAGGGTTTGGCATTCTACTTCGATAACCAACTTTCCTCGAGAGAACTTATTGAGTGAAGCTTGCAGCTTAACGATATTAAGTTTAACCGTTTTGATTCTTCGTGAATTATTTACTCTATCGTTATCTTCTACTTTGAGTTTCTTGGTGCGGTCGCAACCTCAGAGTTCACCTCTCTATAGGGTGCCCCCGTTACAGATACCTGTACGCCTCCTTGCATCAGCTTCTTGATGTTACTTCCCCTTGAGCTAACGTCTGATATCTTTTTCCTGATTGGGCACGCCTCGCATAGTATGTCCATAACGCAGCAGGCTATGGCCAATAGAACTAGACAAGTAGCGAGGATGCATGACTTGAAAACTGATATCTTGAAGTTCAATGGTGTTGAATCAACGTCCGGAGATTAAGTTCCATAAATCTAACAGCTTTTAGCGTGGCGTGTGTCTTGCTAGAATTGGTGTCGCTAAGGCATACTCGTTGTGGCTAGTTTTTGCTTAGGCTCAGACATCGACGACGCCTCCTACATTAGCAACGCCCGGATTCCGTCGAACTGGTTCATATCAGAGTCTAGAGGAACATCATATATGAGCTCGTCCAGAGTATTAACTTAATGATGAGCAAGCAGAAAAACCCCTTTTTGCAGCCAAATAGTCTTTTTCATTAACGAGTGATCGTATGTAATGCTCAACCCCCCCCACCCGCCCCCTAAGTCCTAGCGTATAAGACCAGACGTGTCCTACTCAACAAAACAACACACTCTTCATCTTTACCACACAATATATTGCTTTTTCATACGTCCTAATTCCTATCCTCTACCTTTATCCAACGTCCGGTATTCGAACATGCATAAACAACCAGAAGCCAATTCACGCAGCCAACCCACCGCACGGGTAGCCAATCAGAACCGACGTAGGCGCGACGTTGTACCAGTCGATAGGGCAGCCAGATTAGGAACGCAGCCAACCGAATCAGGCAGCACTCACAGTGCACATTCGGGGGCTCAGAATTCTTCCCCATCACGGATCCTAAGACCTCTTCTGGCACGACCAGCCAAGCGCCCCCGAAGGGACACTTTACACACAGTGGCATATAACGATCACGAGGCCGCTCAGGATGAGGATGGACAACAAATAACAGAAATCTTTCATCTCAGCGATGATAGCAGCGATGATGTAAGGACCCTACGATATGTAGCTACAATGACTATCACCTTAGCCCAAATGGTATACCAAGTGGTATCCACAGGTGGTATGGTCTCGTATATATTATACACATGGCTGGTAATCCTAGGATAAGACCTAGGGAACAGTAGAATAGCCTTGGGCATTCTATTAGGCAGGGTAACATTTCGGGAGAACATTCACATAGGGTCAAGAAAATTATGGGAATGTTACACGGACCTCCGAGACAACCTTTGTGGTTGACTGAAGGGCTTCCAGAGCGGTTAATGGCATGAGAGGGCAAAGTTACCCTACCTTGGGAATTTGACCTTTATGCCAATGGACCCCAGTTACCCTACTGTGGAGTCCAAGTTACCCTACCTTGGCCAGCAAAGTCATCATAGAACTTAGAGGTCGATTGCCTCACATTCTATGGGCTCTTAGATGTTCTTGGGCGCACAGGCATTTGCGCTGGGAAACCCCACGCCTGTATAAGGGTGGCCCGAACATACTATTGAACTTGAGCGTGTTTAGCTAACACCCCCCTCTGGCGCCAGCGTTGGGACGGCCCGTCATAGGCAGACGGCTGTGTAGTTGCTCGTTTGCTAGTTAAAAAAGGTCATTGGAGCAGCTGCCGTAACACAGTATAAGTGGTCGCCGTCCGTGAGACTGAATGTCGTTCGCAGGATATATAAGGCGAGTATAGGTAACCGCCAAAATGGGGGTTATCCATATATGGTCTCTCGGGCATCAAGGAGTCTATTCTAGCCTAGAGGTTGTAGGGTAGTCTTCCTACTGGTACTCAGGTCGTCTCGGAAGGCCAGGGTGCTTTTGAGACAAATACTTCAGTAACCAGCCCGGACCTTCTCCCCTTGATTTGTAGCATTACTATGGGTTGTTATTGGACTCTAGAGGTATGAGTCTTATCCCGGTAGAGTATGTCCCGAAAGGCTGGCTATGGGTAGCGCCCACTTAGCCAACCATCGGCTACATCTCACCGGGGGAGCTTGCAAGTCAATTTATCACATTGGATAGACTGGTAGATTAAATGATGGACTGCATAGCTTGTATAGACGAAACTACCACTGGGCCAGTGAGTCCACCACCTAGGTATTGACTCCGGTTGTTGTCATAACAGTTAGCCACTAGTATGACTTCGATAGGAAGAGTTTTTCCACCTGCGGTTGTATTGGAGATGCATTGCAGAAACTCATATCCCATTAACAAAGTTAAGTGTACCCGAGTTGGTCCCAAACTTCCAGCAGGATAATTCCTGATGGAGGGTAGACATCGGACAAACCCTGAGCAGGACAGGGTGCTCACACTAGGTCGGAGTAGTGGTGAATGTCAAAGGCTTAAATCTGATATCTACTTAAGTTTATGCGTTTGGCATTCTACTTCAATAACCAACTTTCCTCGAGAGAACTTATTGAGTGAAGCTCTCAGCTTAACGATATTAAGTTTAACAGTTGTGATTCTTCGTGAATTATTTACACTATCTGTATCTTCTACTTTGAGTTTGGTGCGGTCGCAACCTTAGAGTTCACCTCTCAATAGGGTGCCCCCGTTACAGATGAGTACCAAAACTCCCACATATCTGATCAAACCGAATTGGACACAGAGCCAGAAACAGATGTCAATGATAATGCGGATGACACTAGATGAATAACAGGTCATCACTCACGAGCCGGGCAGAAACGAACCAACAACAGGGTATCGACTGTCTGAATTTCTACCACCTCAGGATCGCAGGAAGCCGCAATCGTCAGGCCTACCCCTGCTGCACGAGCACGTATAATACGAAGTAGTGCGTATACTCCACCGACGATCTCGACATCCGGTGTATCGCGTTATTCATCAATTTTTACACACAGAGCCATAACCTCAGCAGTCCGACACTCAACTCCTCGGGGCGGACAAGCCATGCCGGGCCGTAAGCACATATGGCCTGAGACAAACTCACGGCGCAATACAGCTATGGGAGCAGAGTGAGCCGTTGTAGCGCGGGCCAAGGGACTTATTCTCCTATATACCCTTTTTGATGAACCACTCCCGGGACCAGTTGTATTGACCACTCAGGTGCACCGTGTTTGGCTTCAGGCGCTCAATCACATATCCCATGCAGGGAATATAGAAGCATCTGAGGAAAGTGTAAAAGTGGTAAGTAGACATCACCCAATTTTAGAAGAATCTTTGAGATGTCTGGACCAGTATTAACCTTGCCAGATACGCCAAAAACACTCGTGGGTAAGATCCCAGTATGTCTACTACGTAAAGCATGAGATCGTAAAATTGTACGATCTCCCGGAAGACCCAACAGCAATTGCGTGCCGGGTGGACTACCTGCTGGAAAAGGATAGATTTATGTGCTCCCTGAGAGGATATGAGGTGCGTTTTTGCTCTTATTAATGATGCGACCTATCCTCTGACCACTAATCAGAGTGAACTTGGGATAGAAAATAACAAATCGATTCCTGGCGCCCCAGATTCCCGAGGCCATATAGGGAAAGGACTTCTAGGGTAGGAGAATGCGTGGGATTCTTGATCCGGCATTTCTTGGGCGCATCAACGGTACCATGATTTGCTTAACGTGTGCCATAATCTGCCATGCACTGCGAGCATGGCAGACTGGAGTATATAAGGATCAGGGCGACTTCAAGCCTGAAGCTGCCGGAGGTGTGCCAGAACCCTGACCTTTCTCTTTCCCGAGAAGACTAACCTAACGGCAACCATTAAACATCTTTTTACGCGCCAAAGGCAACCGTGGGCATCATGCCCCAACTTGGTTCAAACTCTGATTCTGGACCAAATTCGTGGGACCATCAGTGGAAAGATAGAGCGAGAGTATGGAGTCCCACAAGATCACCGGGAAGGCTTCACGGAAGATTGGGCTGCTGTGGCAGCAGAACTAGAGGGTCAAAGTTCGACCAACCTTCCGCGATAGACAGCACCACAGAGTCAAACTCCGAATAACCTGGATCTTGGGCCTCTGCCGGAGAGCCAAAACAGTTCCCAGACGGCAGAAGTGTCTTTGGATTTGGGCGCCGCGTCAGCAGCGGGCCTTCTCAGATATCTTGATTCGGATCCTCTGAGTCCGGACTCTTTACCAGTGGAGACCGTTGCGCTAACGTTGGACGCCGCAGTGAGCCCAACTCCGTCGTGTCAGCTATCTCTATGTCTTGAGATCTTGGAACCAGAACTTGAGGAAACAGTTCATAGTGACCCGGGAACGGAGGAGGAGGGAATGGGGCAAGCGTATGAGAGGGTACATAGGAAATTGTGTGTTTGTAGAGTAAGATATAGTAATAATTATTTCGTATTCCTAAGAAGACAGAACAAAAAGTGGAAATAGAAGAGCTCATCGCCAGAGCATGAGCTGCGAAAGAAAATGCATTCTGGGAGACGTTGCGATATCGTCAGAAGTAGTTTATCGGGCGCCAGAACACCATACCCATACCAGAGTCAGGATATCGCAGCGCAGAGAGTCTGAACATGTCATGTGTAAGAATCAGGGGATGCACTGTATTTGGAGTAAAATCTGGAAGAAGTCATCACGCATCTGGAGATGATATATCAGGATCGTGAGATCCTGACGCAGGACCATAGAGCAGAGATATCTGGACGGGACGTGGCCAGATGAAAGATGCCCAGACTACGGGGGAGAGAGATCCGGCCTCAGGACGCAAGAGAACAGTATCAGACGACGTGGGAATTACGCATGGGTGATTATGGGTCGCCAGGACGACAGCCCTGAGCACCAGACGCTGTCACGATGCACAGGGCGAAGAGGTCTGGGCCCGGGGGGCGTCAGGATTCAGGCTGGAAACAAAGGCAAATCACGACGCAACGTCGGATCGACGTGGCGTCCTAATTCGCGATTGATGTTCTGTGCGTCAGGTGTGACAGAGGTACAGGACGCACAGGACGCAAGCTAGTTTTTTTGCTGATGTCCATCTAGGCAGAGAGCCCCACGGACCATCACCATCAGCGATCTCGCCCCAAGGGAGAGCGGTGATCAATCTCTAGACTCCAACTCCTCCGAGGGCTCTGCCCACTAATGGAGAATCTTTTCACTCCTTACACCGACAGCAGTGCTGTCTTCCTGTCCTTTCCAATCGTTGAACATAACTGCCTTGGGAGCTGGGATATTTTTCTTTCACTTTTTCACAGCTGCACCATGCTGCCTCACCCTCCTTTGCTTGTTGCTATTCAAGACCCCCCCTCCAGACGATCAGTTCTACCGATGTTCCCGGGCTTTATGTCCTTCGCCCCCCCCACACCTGGCCGCCCACGTGTAGCCATTTATGTTTCTCGTACTCTAAACCACCACTTGTCCTACTCAACGGTCTTTCACGACTTCTCAGAGATGCTTTCAGAAGATGTTCTTTCTCCGGAGGGTCTTTTTCCATCCCCCCACCGCTCCCTCAGGGTCACCTCGGTGTACCTTCTTCGCAAAAATCGTCCTCCCTCTCTTTCCATCCCGCCTGAGCGGGTTTTTTCTTTTCTTTCCTGTCCTCCCCTGGTTTTAGGTGATTTAACCTCCACCATCCTTTGGCAGACCCCTGCCGGTCCCTGTCCGAAAGGGAATTTACAATTTCTACACGCTACTATGATGGCGCTTTCAACGTCCCATACCACCTTCTCAACACCGCCGGGGTTTATACTTGATTCCCATTTGACACAATTTCGCGACCCTCTGTTTTGGACCTGGCCTTCGCGAATACAGCCCTCTCCCCCCTGGTCTCCTCATGGGACACGCCCCTCCCCTCTACTGGTTCAGACCACGTTCCATGTGTAATAACACTAAAGCCGCCCGCAATTATGCTACCCCCCCCTACTCCACACCGGGCCCTCCTTGACCTAGACGCGATAGAAAAGGTACTGGATACCTGCACCACACTACCCTGCCCAGTGAGACCCACGCCTAACTTCCTGAGTAGATGGTTTGACATCTCCTCTACCCACCTTCCCTCTCTCCTAACCTCCCATGCCCCGAGCAAGCACCGGTGCCCCCGCTGGAAGCCATTGTGGTCCGCGTACCTAATGTCTCTGAGAAGGGAATACCACATGTTTGCAAGGGTATCCCGCCTCGATCCACCACCCTTCGACTGGAGCAATATGAAGAGGGCGAGAAGAACATGTTTTAGGGCCATCGCCTGGGCCAAGAAAACACACTGGTGGGACTTCCTATCCTTGGCCACTCCGCGGTCCGTCTGGAGGGCCAAGAGATTCGTATTTGGTCGCGAACCAGAAAAGGTTCCGGGACTAACCAGGGGCCTCCGATCCGGCCGAGGTAGCGGAAACACTCCTTGACCACTTCTTTCCCTCCAAACCCCCACCTCCCCCGCTCCTCCACCTCACGCAGTATGAGGACTATACCCTCCTGACCTCCGAAGAGATATCCAGGGCCCTGTTCAAATCCTGGAACACCTCCGCCCCTGGCCCTAACCACATCCCGTAGTCTGTGTGGAAGTCTGTACCGCCCAACAAGCCCTCCCTTCTTCCTTCCCTCTTGGACCCTGTACCAGGGGCACCCTATAGAGAGGTAAACTCTATGGTTGCGACCGCACCAAACTCTCAAAGTAGAAGATAAAGATGAGGTAAATGATTCAGAAAGAATCAAACAGTAAAACTTAATATCGTTAAGCTGAAAGCTTCACTCAATAAGTTCTCTCGAGGAAAGTTGGGTCTCCAAGTAGAATGCCAAACGCTAAAACTTAAGTAGATATCAGATTTAAGCCTTTGACATTCACCACTACTCCGACCTTGTGCGAGCACCCTGTCCAGCTCAGGGTTTGTCTGAGGTCTACCCTCCATCGGGAATTATCCTGCTGGAAGTGTCGGACCAGCTCGCGTACACCTAACTCCGCCAATGGGATGTCAGTTTCTGCAATGCATCTCCAATACAACCGCATGTGGAAAAACTCTTCCTATGGAAGTCAGGCCAGTGGCCAACTGTTATGACAACAACCAGAGTCAATACCTAGATGGTGGACTCACTGGCCCAGTGGTAGTTTCGTCTATACAAGCTATGCAGTCCATCATTTAATCTATGCGACTATCCAATGTGATAAATTGACATGCAAGCTCCCCCAGTAAGAGGTAGCTGATGGTTGGCTAAGGGGGCGCTACCCATAGCCAACATTGCGGGATATACTCTAACGTGATAAGACTCATACCTCTAGAGTCCAATTACAAGGCATGATAATGCTACAAATCAAGGGGAGAAGGTCCGGGCTGGTTACTGAGGTATTTGTCTCGAAAATGCTCTGGCCTTCTGAGACTACCTGAGTACCACTAGGAAGACTACCCTACAACCAGTAGGCTAGAATAGATCTAGATGCCCGAGAGACCATATATGGGCGACCTCCATTTGGGCGGTTACCGATTCTCCCTTTATATATCCTGTGAACGACAATCAGTCCGACGGACGGCGACGAGTGAGACCGTGTTACGGCAGCTGCTACCATGACCTGTTTTTACTAGCAAACTGTAACGGGGGCACCCTATAGAGAGGTGAACTCTAAGGTTGCTACCGCACCAAAACTCAAAGTAGAAGATAAAGATAGAGTACATAATTCACAAAGAATAAAACCGTTAAACTTAATATCGTCAAGCTGAAATCTTCACTCAATAAGTTCTCTCAAGGAAAGTTGGTTATTGAAGTAGAATGCCAAACGCTTAAACTTAAGTAGATATCAGATTTAAGCCTTTGACATTCACCAATACTCCGACTCTGTGCGAGCACCCTGTGCTGCTGAGGGTTTGTCCGAGGTCTTCCCACCCGCAGGAATTATCCTGCTGGAAGTGTCGGACCAACTGTCACAAATCGTGACTAACCAAGGAAGATTTCACATGACTAATAGTTATTAGTCATAAGGTATGTTTATGTTTCACGCTATGCGGTCATTTGACTCATAGTTCTCACATGACTCGCACTAGCGTGTCATCGTTATGTTATAATTGGTTGATGTTTCTATGACTCACGATTGTGAGTCATAATGATGTAATGACTTTCACGCGTGACTCACATTATGAGTCACGAGTTTCACACAGGTGACGCGCTTTGCGCGCCTGACATGTTTTATGATTTATGTTTTGATTTACGGTATGTTGCGCAGTGACTCATATGAGTCATCTGATGGATTTCGGGTATGACTCATTATGAGTCATGATCGTGGGACTCATAGGTATGAGTCACCAGGGTCAGGGTTATTGCGGGAAGAGGCCTATATAAAGGATTGCGACGGGCCGTGGATATAGGATCTTCACGCAACCATCTAAGTAATATACCACTCAGATACTGGGGCACGGGCAAAACCCATTGACAGTGACCTTCCATAGGTGCAATATGTTCGAGATACCTAATGTCCTTATCTCTATACTACCTCGCTTGTATGCGAGAACTCTATTCCTATACGATAGGACCTCCTACGATCACTATACCTACTACGAACCCACGATGTTAGTCTATAACGATAGACGAAGCAAACTACGTCGGCTATGTTGATAGCCTATGATAGTAAGATAGTCGTTTCCCGTTACGAACACCTTCACGGAAGGCTGGTTTGTTACACCAACTCGGGTACACTTAACTCCGTCAATAGGATGTGAGTTTCTGCAATGCATCTCCAATACAACCGCAGGTGGAAAAACTCTTCCTATCGAAGTCATACCAGTGGCTAACTGTTATGACAACAACCGGTGTCAATACCTAGGTGGTGGACTCACTGGCCCAGTGGTAGTTTCGTCTATACAAGCTATTCAGTCCATCATTTTAATCTACGCAACTATCCAATGTGATAAATTGACATGCAAGCTTCCCAGGTGAGATGTAGCCGATGGTTGGCTCAGTGGGCGCTACCCATAGCCAACCTCTCGGGACATACTCTACCGTGATAAGACTCATACCTCTAGAGTCCAATAACAACCCATAGTAATGCTACAAATCAAGGGGAGAAGGTCAGGGCTGGTTAGTGAGGTGTTTGTCTCGAAAGCACCCTGGCCTTCTAAGACTACCTCAGTACCACTAGGAAGACTACCCTACAACCCGTAGGCTAGAATGGGCTCCTAGATTCCCGAGAGACCATATATGGGGAACCTCCATTTTGGCGGTTATCCATACTCCCCTTTTATATCCTGCGAATGACATTCTGTCTGACGGACGGCGACGACTTATACGGTGGTACCGCAGCTGCTCCAATGACCTCTTTTAACTAGCAAACGAGTAGCTACACCACCGTCAGCTTATGACGTGCCACCCCAGCGCTGGGGCCAGAGGGGGGTGTTAGCAAAACCCGCCCACCTTCAATACTATGTTCGGGCCACCCTTACACAAGCGTGGGGCCTCCCCGCACAGATGGGTGTCGGCCCTAAAACATCTCAGAGCCCATAGAATGTGAGGCAATCGACCTCTAAGTTCTAGCATGACTTTGCTGGTAAAGGTAGGGTAACTTGGACTCCCCGTCGGGTAACTGGGGTCCATAGGCATAATGACCAAATTCCCAAGGTAGGGTAACTTTCACCTCTTATGCCATTAACCACTCCCGATGTCCTCCAGTCGACTATTACAGTTGTTTCGGAGGCCCGTGTAACATTCCCTAGGCCTTCTCCTAGGTTTACCAGCTATGTATATACAGAGTATACGAGACCATACCACCTCTTGTTACCACTTGGTATACCATTTGGCCTAAGGTGATACTGATTGTAGCTACCTATAGTAGGGTCGTTACAGACCCCCTGCTAGCACACGGATTTCACCCTCCCTCCGTCATGAAAGCACTTGGTATTGTGCTCGACCAGCCGGGTTAACACTCATACGACTCACCCTCCTCCTTTAGGGTTATCCTCCTCCTTCGAACAATCTCTAAGATCCTTGAGAGCGTGGTGGCTTCCCGCCTTTCAGCCCAAGCAGCGATATGCTCCCTCATCCACCCCCTTCAATGTGGGTCCCTCACTGGGAGATCCACCGCTGATGCCGCCCTCGTCCTACCGCATAATGTTGAGTTCTTCCACCGCCTCTGCTACAAAGTCTCCACTCTCTTCCTCGATGTGAAGGGAGGCTTCGATAACGTAGAGCCTCCCTCCCTCCTCTCTCTCCTCCGCAGAAAGGGGGTCAGCCCGTACCTGGTCCAATGGGTCGGCTCTTTCCTCACAGATTGCACCTGCCGCCTGACGTTCCAAGGGTCCCCTCACCTCCTCGCTTCTGTCTCGGTCAGGGTCCCTCAAGGATCCCCCGTTTCCCGCCTTCTATTCGTCATATACATCTCCTCCCTCCACCTGGATATCCCCAGGTCAATTGTTATCTCCTACGTCGACGATTTTGCTGTTACAGTGGCCTCTTCCTCCTACAGAACCAACCTTCACCTTCTTCAGAAGTCCTTCTCCGCACTCAAGAGAAAGGCCTCCCCAATCAACATCTCCTTCTCTGTTCCCAAGACTGAACTGATCCACTGGAGGACCACCTGGAGCAATGAGCCCCCGTGCTCCCTCCCGGTGCAGCTGGAGGATCAGCTCTTCTATCCACAATCCCTCTTGAAGTGGTTGGGCTTCATTTTCATCCCCGCCTTTGACCCAAGGTCCCACTTTTCCAGGAGGTACACACTTGCAAATGCCGCTGTAGCCACAATTCGTCGCCTCTCCCACCCCGGGATTGGCTTTCCACCCTACGTTTGTCTCTCCTTGGCGCGTTCGCTCCTTGCTCCGATTCTTCTATATGGGTCCGCTGTCTGGAACCCTCCCCCGTCTATCATGGGGCCGATGTCCACTTTCTGGTATCGGGTCTGTAGGTGGATCACCAACTGTTTCTCCTCCACCAACATAACATGTTTGCAAAGGGAAGCTTGTCGCCCCCCACTACCTGTTCTGGTACGCCACCAACGCCGCCTTGCTAGCCTAAGGCTCATCTGCTCCCCTCCGGAGATAACCCCTGTCACGGCAGGCCTCCCTAAGTCCATCCCCACCTTCTCGCCCCACCGTGCCCCTGTACTGGCGCATGGGAAGATTACCTCCCAGCCATATCCCTTCTTCAACCTCGGCTGGCGTTCTGCTCCGGACAAGGCCAAGAACCCAAAGTACAGACACAACGCCATCACAGCTCTGGCTAACGCAGCCGTCCCCCTCGTACAGGACGTCTCTACCTTGCGGCCCATCTCCCTCCACCTAACAGTCTACCTGCCCCCAGTCCCAGGCCTTGTCCCCTCCTATGATCGCCTTAAGTTAAGGGCTAAACAACACCTCCTCTCCGACTGGTCTGCCACCCCAGCCCCCCCATACTACGCCTATCTGCCCTCAACACGCCCCCATCCCTTCATGGGTTTGGGCAAGTTTGTTGCAGGCAGGATACACATGATGCGCTCTGGGATACGTTATCTCGCCGCTCACCCCTCAGGGGATAATCCTGATGCCGACACGTCCTGCCCCTTGTGCTCTTTGGCCCCGCAGACCTTCGAACATGCCATCACGTCCTGCCCCTCCTCTCCCAGTCAAAGATCCCGCCTCCTCCAATGGGTCTCAAACTTGGCCCCTGAGGCCCCAATCTGGTCCGACCAGAAGCTGCTCATTGCCCTGGCTGAGTTTATTCGCACCACCACTACTGGTTTCCCCCCTGGCCTGCCCCCGCTTGCTCTCTCCCTCAACACTGCTTCAAATTCTTTCTTTAGTTTACCGCCCTGTCCGCCCCTGGCCCTCGAGACTAGTTAGGCAGTCTTATAGTTTCCTTAATTTTAGCTACAGCTGCTTTGCGACCCTTATTGGTCGCATTGGGGGAGCTGGTTATGTTTGTTTCTTTTGTTGACTGTTATGTTTGATTTTCGGTTTTGTTTTGGCCATATTGTTAAAGATGCATGTCATTTCTTGTACCGTAGAAACAATCATGAGATGATTTAAAAAAAAAAGAAAAAAAGAAAAAAAGAAAAAAAGAAAAAAAACAGTGACAGTAGTTAGCACGAACCATCTCCCCTACACCTCCGGCAATTGAAATCTCAACACCAGGGAAATCATAGTGGGATTCACCACCACCCCCTCTCCTCCCCCTTGATGGCTCTTGCCTAGGGCAGCGATGCTATAACCCCTCCTCTCCCTCTTGGGTCTACCCCCTCCTCCACGGGGTTCTCATTTCGCATTCGGAAGACCATCGGCCGCTGTTACTCTAGTCCGTCGTCTCAAGTATTTGGACTAGTCCTTCCTCCACACATCCTCTTCTCTCCACCCTCTTGGTCTTCGTCCCGTTGCTCGGTTACAGCTACATCCACACACCCCTCTCCCCACCCCCTCAGCTGGCACCTTACTTCTCTCCTCCTTCGGTCGATCTTCAGTCGCTATACAAACATACGCCTCGGTTATGCCTGTCCTTCTGGCCGTCGCTCATGCCGTTTTGGCACACCCACCGGGGACCCCTCATCAGACTCTCCTCCACCCTTTTTCCCATCCTGCCATCGGGCACCGCTTTGTTCCCCGGCACCGCTCCTGCATGCAGGTCCTCACTCTCACTTCCTAGCTCAGGCTGATACATGTTACATATCAGACATAATTTTCCTTTGTCAGGGGTTCATACATTTCATTTGTTCACCCTCTCGGTTTTTTGTAGATGTCGCCCAGGGTTCTCCTCTCCTTCCTGCTTGTTTCTTTCCTTTCTACTTCCTTCATATGTACGAGTTTCTTCGTAGGATTTGGTTGGGCGACAGGCGACATGGGCGGTTGGTCTCATACCAGAGGGACTTGGGGGGTTGGATGTTTCCTGGGGTCAGGAGGATACGGTTTATGTTGGCCATAGCGTTAAAGCTGAATGCTGTCTTTGTACCTTTTTTTCTTTTTTTTTTTGAATCATATGATTATTGTTTTAGGGTACAAAATCCTACATGCAGCTTACGCTATGGCACAGAAAAAACCCCCAACTAGTCCCCGGAGAAAAAGCCAACCCCCCAAGTCCCTCTGGTATGGAACCAACCGCACATCTCGCCCCCAACAAGAAACCCATGACTAGCTAAGAAGATAGACGAAAGCAATCAAATCAAAGAACAAGCAGGAAGAGTCAGGAAAACCCATGGCACGATCATCCGAACAAAGGACAAACAAAACGCAAACATAGCGGAGACCACTTGAACATTCCGCACACTCAGTGCGGGAGGTGCCAGGCTCGGCATGATCGAAATCCTGGGGAGGCCAAACATGCCATATACTTTGGCCGCATACTCGAAAAAGAGGAAGGAGATAGTACAATACCATCCATCCAGAGGCAGGCCATGAGGGACTATGGTCATAGTCCGAATGGTGAAGAAGTAGTTATGGATACCAGCCAGGTAGTTGTGGGTACCAGCCAAAATGGTGAAGTAGCAGTAGGGTGCCAGCCAATCCAACCGTGAGGAGAAGAGGAGAAAGAGGGGTAGACCCAACTCTGTGCCGTAGAAACTATCGGTAATCGCGTTCGTGTCCTGACTAGGCAGCCTCTTACAGATAAAGAGAGCAGAGAAATCGACCGTGGCCTGTTGAAAGGTTTCCCCTTACTGCAAACCGTGTACCCGGCCGTCTATAACATGGGCGGTGAGGAGAGTGTTGCCGACCGCGCTAATGCTCTAAGCGAAGCAGAGCAGAAGTGGGGTAGGAAGAGGAAACATCATGGAAAGAAGACGAAATCCATCAACCCGAGTAAAGAAAGCCCAAAGGGATAAACCTAAGGGGAGGAAAGAGTAGAGGAGATATGTCTCCACCCCCAAGGACGAATCCATGACGGGCGGTGGAGTTGGGAAAAGTGGTGATAATCTCGTGGTCTTGAGATTTCAATCGCCGGGTGTGTAGAGGAGACGGAGGATACTGTCTTTGTACCTCTTTTTTTCTTTTTCTTTTTTTTCGAATCATATGATTATTGTTTTAGGGTACAAAATCCTACATGCAACTTACGCTATGGTATAGAAAAAACCCCCAACTACCCCTGGGAAAAAGCCAACCCCCCAAGTCCCTCTGGGATGGAACCAACCGCACATCTCGCCCCCAACAAGAAACCCTTGACTAGCTAAGAAGATAGACGAAAGGAATCAAATCAAAGAACAAGCAGGAAGAGTCAGGAAAACCCATGGCACGATCATCCGAACAAAGGAAAAACAAAAAGCTAACGTAGCGGAGACCACTTGAAAGTTCCGCACACTCAGTGCGGGAGGGGCCAGGCTTGGCATGATCGAAGTCCTGGGGAGGCTAAAGATACCATATATTTTGGCCGCACACTCGAAAATGAGGAAGGAGATAGTGCAATACCATCCTCCCAGAGGAAGGCCGTGATGGACTCTGGTCATAGTCCGAATGGTGAAGAAGTAGTTATGGATACCAGCCAGGTAGTTGTGGGTACCAGCCAGGAAGGGGAAGAAGCAGTAGGGTGCCAGCCGATCCGACCGTGAGGAGAAGAGGAGAAAGAGGGGTAGACCGAACTCTGTGCTGTAGAAACTATCGGTAATCACGTTCGTGTCTTGACTAGGCAGCTTCTTACAGATAAAGAGAGTAGAGAAATTGACCGTGGCCTGTTGAAAGGTTTTCTCTTACTGCAAACCGTGTGGTAAACATCTCCTTCAATTTGTCAAAAGCATCCTGACATGAAGGAGTCCACGTCCATTTGATACCTTTCTTTGTCAAGTCTGTTAATGGTTTGGCTATCTTGCTAAAACCGTTTATGAACCGACGGTAGAAATTGGCAAAGCCCATGAAGCTTTGTACATCGACGACCTTCTCGGGGGTTGACCAAGCCTGGATCTCTTCAACTTTTGTACTTGTCATAGAGGTTCCGCTATCGGATATTTTATACCCGAGGAACTCTACTTCCCGTTGATGGAAGCTTGACTTCTTAATGCTCACGCAAAGACATGCTTTTCTCAGCCTTTCCATGACCCATCTAACTAGGGCGACATGTTCTTCAACTGTTTCCGTATAGATCAGAATGTCATCCATATAAGCGATGACTCCGACATCTAACATGTCACGGAATTCATCATTGATCATACTTTGAAAAGTTCAGCGTGCGTTGCATAACCCAAAGGGCATCACGGTATACTCATAAAGACCGTATCTGCTTTTAAAAGCGGTCTTCCATTCCTCTCCTTCTGCCATGCGGATAAGATAATAGCCATTCTTCAAATTCAAATTTGTGAATATTGTGGCTTTACCGAGCCTACTCCTAAGCTCGCTCATCAAGGGCAATGAATACTTATTCTTAATAGTAATCTTATTCAACCCTCAGTAATCAACACATAACCGAAGTGTACCATCAGGGTTCGGCACAAATAGGATAGGAGCGCCTATTGGCGGAGAAGATCTTCTGATCTTTCCGTGATCCTCCATTTCCTTAATATAATCCCATCATGCGTCTAACTCCTTTTTAGACAAGGGATATATAGGCCTATCTGGCTACTTAGCATCAGGGACCAAGTCAACACGGTGATCGTATTTAGAATGCTCAGGCAGAGCATTTATCATCTCCTGACTGAATATATCTGCATAGTGTTGATATTCTGGAAGGATTTTGACCTTGATATCGTCCCTGTCTTCATCAGTATAGAGGGCCATTCCCATGACAAAGATGTTGTCTGGGTCTTTGGCTAAGAGTTCTTCCTCTGTAATGAACTCTAAACGCCTTTCTTTTCTAAGGCAGTGGGCTTTACAATAATCAGAGCACCACTTCAGAATGCTTTTTTCCCAGTTGATATCTGGGTTGTGGTCCTTCAACCACGACATTGGCAGGTAACCATTTACTTTGCCTGCCGGCATGTCTGTGACTTCAAATCGCATTTTATTCATATGGTCTCCTATGTACATATCTACCGTAGTAGTATAATGGAGACCTGAACCTGGGATATGATTCCCACTGGCATCTGGAATAGGTGTTGGATCTTTCCGACGAACGCCAGGTATTTGGGCATCCTTAACCCAATCGCTACTTAGAACAGCACCAGTAGCGCCACTATCCAATAATAAGAGGGCTTCACCACTCAGCCTCTCTTGGTTGTGGGTCCATTCCAATGTCACTCTCACGTGAATGGATCTTGTATGTGGCGGTGGGCCAGCAAGCCTCAACCGCTTCTTGGGTCTCTTGTCCCTAAACATTTTGGCTAGTATTTCTTAAAAGGATTTGGTATGTTTTTTCTATAACTAGTCAATATCTCTTGCCTTTCGACACAAGAGCGGCCACAACGGGTCGTGAATAGTTTTATCACTTGATAAATTTACAGGGTTTCAATGGCTAGGGTGTTTACTATCACACCAGCATGATTTCGGGTACTCAACCCTCCTCGTGTAAACTTGCAAAATAACTTCAATTGCTAAGTCAAGTCCAGCCTGACGAAATCAAAATAAAGCCCATCCAAATTCCATCCAAAAAATGGAAACATTATGAGATAAGCAAACAATACATTCCATAGTATCACATAAGAAATAACAAAACTAAATTGAAAGAGCTGTAACCATCCCAACACGTCACAAAAGAAACCTTTCTCCATCATGGGTTTTCTAGCACGATATATTAATTTCAGTTTGCAGCACTTAAGACTGGGGAACATACAACCGACATCTTTCATCTTCAACTAGAATGCCCATCATTCGGCCTAGCGTAAAGTTTTAGCATCTTTCCATCCATGATCTGTCTGTAACAGGAGCACCCTGTAGAGAGGTGAACTCTAAGGTTGCGACCGCACCAAACACTCAAAGTAGAAGATAAAGATAAGGTAAATAATTCAAAAGAATCAAACGGTAAAACTTAATATCGTTAAGCTGAAAGCTTCACACAATAAGTTCTCTCGAGGCAAGTTTGTTATCGAAGTAGAAATGCCAAACGCTTAAACTTAAGTAGATATCAGATTTAAGCCTTTGACATTCACCATTACTCCGACCTTGTGCGAGTACCCTGTCCTGCTCAGGGCTTTTCCGAGGTCTACCCTCCATCGGGATTTATTCTGCCGGAAGTGTCGGACCCACTCGGGTACACTTAACTCCGTCAATAGGATATGAGTTTCTGCAATGCATCTCCAATACAACCGCAGGTGGAAAAACTCTTTCTATCGAAGTCATGCTAGTGGCTAACTGTTATGACAACAACCGGAGTCAATACCTAGGTGGTGGACTCACTGGCCCAGTGGTAGTTTCGTCTATACAAGCTATGCAGTCCATCATTTAATCTACGCCACTATCCAATGTGATGAATTGAGATGCAAGCTCCCCCGGTAAGATGTAGCTGATGGTTGCCTAAGTGGGCGCTAACCATAGCCAGCCTTCGGGGACATACTCTACCGTGATAAGACTCATACCTCTAGAGTCCAATAACAACACAGAGTAATGCTACAAATCAAGGGGAGAAGGCCGGGGCTGGTTCCTGAGCTATTTGTCCTAAAAGCACCCTGGCCTCCGTGGAATACCTAAGTACCACTAGGAAGACTACCCTACTACCCGTAGGCTATGATAGACTCCTAAGTGCCGGAGAGAGAATTTAAGGGCGACCACTATTTTAGCGGTTACCCATACTCCCCTTATATATCCTGCGAACGACATTCAGTCGGACAGATGGCGACGACTTATATGGTGTTACCGCAGCTTCTCCAATGACCTCTTTTTACTAGCAAATGAGCAACTACACAGCCGTCTGCCTATGACGCGCCGTCCCAACGCTGGGGCCAGAGGGGGGTGTTAGCAAAACTCACCCAAGTTCAATACTATATTCGAGCCACCTTAAGGCAGGCGTGGGGCCTCCCCGCGCAGATGCGTGTGCGCCCAAAAATATCTAAGAGCCCATAGAATGTGAGGCAATCAACCTCTAAGTTCTAGGATGACTTTGCCAGTAAAGGTAGAGTAACTTGGACTCTTCCTACTGAGGTGTCCTTATGCCGTGTAACGATGTTTAGTGCCTACTGTAACAATTCTAGTCTGTGAGATTAATATGCAACGGGTAACAACTTAACCTGTTCGTAATAACCTCGATAATCTCCTTTCCTTCTTTCTGATAGACTATCTTATAATCTATCGTCTGAAGCCTTTTAACAGAACTTCTTTAAGTTCTGTCAGAGCTTGGCCTTCGTCCAATATTATCTCGTAATCCCTCTCCTCTTAAGAGGGATATGGATTCGTGGTATATAAAATGTTCTTTGAAGAATATAAAGTTATATTGCAATATCGTTCGTACAGAAAAGTACTTAGATGGTTGCGTGAAGATCCTATATCCACGGCCCCTCGTGATCCTTTATATAGGCCTCTTCCCGCAATAACCCTGACCCTGGTGACTCATACCTATGAGTCACACGATCATGAACTCATAATGAGTCATACCCGAAATCCATCAGATGACCCATATGAGTCACTGCGCAACATACCTTAAATCAAACATAAACCAATCGTAAAACATAAAACAAATCATGTGTGCAAAATGCATCACATGCGTGAAACTCGTTACTCATATTATGAGTCACGCGCAAAAGTCATTACATCGTTATGACTCATAATCATGAGTCATGTAAAACCATTCAATCAAATCATAACAATGACACACAAGCGTGAGTCATGTGAGAATCTATGAGTCAAACGACTACATAGTGTGAAAGAATAACATACCTATGACTAATAAGTATTAGTCATGTGAAACCTGCCTCGCTTAGTCACGATTTGTGACACCTACTCGATTCCTTTTGCATCTTTCATGTAATATACATTCCCGTTAAGCATAAAATAACTCTGCCGCCATGGAGAGTTGAACACGTGACCTTCTACTAAGGCACGTGACCCTTCCCAATTAGCCAACGGCTAACCAGCTATGTATCTACCAAGTATACGAGACCATACCACCTCTGGTTACCACTTGGTACACTATTTGGGCTAGGTGATAGTGATTGTAGGTACCTAATGTAGGGTCGTTACACTGTCATAGGATAAAGCTTACCTAGTCATCCATGTCGGTATCAACCTCCAAGATATCTAAATCTGGGTGGTTTGATCCACGGAGCTCGGCAACAATTTGTTTCACAGCGGGTTTAGGAGTCACCTCAACGCGTTTCAATTTCGTGACTTCGGTCGCTTCGTGTCAAGCCTCATTAGCACCTCGTGTTCGTCCAAGGTGTGAGGATGCAACACCTGGGACTGCAGACGGACACTTTGCCCAGTAGTGACCGTCTTGTCTACAACGGGAACATTGATTCAGCCGTTTGCGCTTGTCAATCAGAGTCTGAGGCACGTTCCGGTGCATCTTCGCATGCTCAGTTTCTGCGGGTTTTGTAAACCCTTGCGCTCGGTTGCAGGGCTTCTGCTGCCATGGGCCTCTGGCCTATTTCTCCTTCCTCTGTCCCCTTTTCTCTGAAGTATGCCTGTGGTCGCTCTTTATCCGTTTTGAAGAATGAGGCTCCTTTTGTACCTGTGTACGAAAATTGGAGGCATCTTCGAGTTGGTGCCCAGTTTGACGCAATAGGTCTAGGTAATCCATATATGCTACTGGATGGGGGGTTTTCATGGACCAGGCAGCGTTGAGGACATCAGTTATGCCCATCCGTGACCTATCTTTCACAAACTCCCCGTTATACCCTAACACTGCTGCAAGGTGGATAGGTTCGTCGATAAAGCGATTGACCTTTCCTTCCTTCATGTATAACTGGCTCCATTCCCTCAGAGCATGATTCTTATCTGAGGAACCGCCAAAGCTGCCTTCCAAACGCTTGCAAAACCCTTCCCAGGTTCGCAACTCATTCTTGGGATAAAACTTGATTCCTCGGCATTTGAGCGCATCTTTGTTAATATGCGGGTGTATGGCGTTATATCATTCTTTGGCAGTATCTCTGAAGAGAGGGATGACGAGGCTGACTTTGTCCATTTCCTTTACCAAGGAATCGCGGAAGTAGTTCAGCTTACTCTCGACATCATGTACGAAGCGTTGTGTGTTCTTGGCATCCTCGGTGAAGGGGTCAACTCCAAGTTTCTCTGGCTTCTTATGCCGATGAGATGACTTCTTAGCCTTATGACACTCCTGAATAAAGTTATTCCGAGCCACATATCGTCTATCATACTTGTCCTTCTTTTCTCGACTCCAGTGGCGCTTGCGACTGCCAAGGAAGTCTCTCAGATCTGGGTGTGAGGCATCGGATCCATCACTCACGGACAAAGAAGAACTGGAATCACCCGGATCATCTCCTCCAGCAACGTTTCCGCCTCTGGGAGGTTCTCCACCATCAGCGCCTCCAGTGTTTCCACCTTGGGCTCCCCCTGGCATGTCATACCCATCAAACCTTTGTTCCTCCGGCTCGTCCTCATCCATCTGATCACAGAGTGGGTGTACGGGCGAACGGGGTAGGAGCGGTTGATGGTCGGATTGTTCTGGTTGGGGTCTCAGGTAATCAGGCTGAAAATCCCCACAGTCAGCTACCTTATGTCGGGTCGACTCCCAATAGGGGCAACAGCTGTTCAGGGTGAAGGTGGGTTTTTCTTTCGGGGCCATTATTATGGCTTGGTCCATCCATTTAACACAGGGTGGCCGAGGCGAAAAATAAAACTCACTACCGTCTCCCCCAACCATACGACATCCTTCATTACAATACATCGAAGCGAATTGTCCTAGTTGGTCGGAGAAACCTGACTATCCAGCTCAACCCGAAGCTTTTGCCGGAGACGGTGGTATCTGTGCGGAAGCAGAGGCTGCCGGATTGTAAGGAGTGGGGGGTATCGGCGTTGAAGCCGCAACCGCATAGAGCCGATCTGATTCGACCCGTATCACCCGTGCTGGTGTTGCAGGTTCAACTCCCGGCGGGGTAGCTACGTTCGATGGGGCTCGAGGTGGTATCTGTGGGGTGGGTTGCCTCGAGCTTTGTCTCGAAGCTTGGCTTCTAGACTTGGTAACACCACTCCGCTCAGCTGCAACTCGAAGATTCCTGAGGTTTGCCACAGGGCTAACACCTGTAGATCTGATGGGTTCTTCGAATGCCACCGTCAACGGGGCTCCTTGAGGGACGACCTACACTTGCAATTGCTGTTTCAATTGTGTGACTCGCTCTCGCGATTCCAAGGCCGTCTGAGTGACTTGAGTCACATTTGGTGCCATTTCCTTATGCAACATGACAGCCGCCATCTCAGCTGCGGAGTCTAGCGAGTACCCCCCCTGAACAGCCAACTCCAAAGCTGTCAGGCGTGCCCTGATCATTCGATCTGAAAGGGCTAATTTACGGTACTCTACATGCTGAATTTTCATCCAGCGGTTGGCATTGGCTACCATCTCGTTTTGCCATTCGAGCTGGGTAGCGGTGATGAAATCTCCCATAGAAGCCTTGGCTTCTTGAAACCTCTTGGTTACTTCTCTTACTATGTAGGGTTCTAACAGTTCCCTAGTGAAGTTGGCAAAGGTCATGGGAGTTCGTCTTTGTGGAGGGATTGTTTGTCCCACTGAAGGGTCATGGGTGAAGCTTTGAAGAAAGGTAACATGGTTCAATATTTCTAACTCCTGTACTTCTTCAGGGATGTCTGTGGGTTCTAGGTTGGCCATCTGCTCCTTAATGGACTTCCATCCTATTCCGCGCAAGTCTGCAATAGCATTATAGCGGGAAAGGTCATAGTCATACACTACTACATCCATATCTGAAGACATTGTTCTTTCTACCCAATGCTTCTTGTACCAAACAAGCGACTGGTAATCAGACAAATGTCAAGATAATGGATTTCAACAATTCTCAGAAGAGAGTTAAGCGAGGGCGCTTAACGATATACTATAACGGGGCACCCTATAGAGAGGTGAACTCTAAGGTTGCGACCGCACCAAACACTCAAAGTAGAAGATAAAGATAAGGTAAATAAGTCAAAAGAATCAAACGGTAAAACTTAATATGGTTAAGCTGAAAGCTTCACTCAATAAGTTCTCTCAAGGAAAGTTGGTTATCGGAGTAGAATGCCAAACGCTTAAACTTAAGTAGATATCAGATTTAAGCCTTTGACATTGACCACTACTCAGACCTTGTGCGAGTCCCCTGTCCTGCTCAGGGGTTGTCCGAGGTCTGCCCTCCATCAGGATCTATCCTGCCGGAAGTGTCGGACAAACTCGGGTACACTTAACTCCGTCAATAGAATATAAGTTTCTGCAATGCATCTCCAATACAACCGCAGGTGGAAAAACTCTACCTATTGAAGTCATACCAGTGGCTAACTGTTATGACAACAACCGGAGTCAATACCTAGGCGGTGGACTCACTGGCCCTGTGGTAGTTTCGTCTATACAAGCTATGCAGTGCATCATTTAATCTACGCGACTATCCCATGTGATAAACTGACTTCCAAGCTCACCGGCTGAGATGTAGCCAATGGTTGGCTAAATGGGCGCTACCCATAGCCAGCGTCTCGCGACATACTCTACCATGATAAGACTCATACCTCTAGAGTCCAATAACAATCCATAGTAATGCTACAAATCAAGGGGAGAAGGTCCCGGCTGGTTACTGAGGTATTTGTCCTGAAAGCCCACTGGCCTCCGTGGACTACCTAAGTACCACTAGGAAGACTACTCTACTACCTGTAGGCTATGATAGACTCCTAGGTGCTGGAGAAACAATTTATGGGCGACCCCCATTTTCGCGGTTACCCATACTCCCCTTATATATCCTGCGAACGAGATTCAGTCGGACGGACGGCGACGACTTATATAGTGTTACGGCAGCTGCTCCATGACCTCTTTTAACTCGCAAACGAGCAACTACTCAGCCGTCTGCCTATGACGCGCCGTCCCAACTCTGGGGCCAGAGGCTGGTGTTAGCTAAACCCACTCAAGTTCAATAGCATGTTTGGGCCACTCTTACACAGGCGTGGGGCCGCCCCGCGCAGATGCTTGTGCGCCCAAGAACATCTAAGAGCCCATAGAATGTGAGGCAATCAACCTCTAAGTTCTAGGATGACTTTGCTGGTGAAGGTAGGGTAACTTGGACACTGCAGTATAATAACTGGGGTCCATGGGCATAATGACCAAATTCTCAAGGTAGGGTAACTTTGCCATCTTATGTCTTTAACCGCTCAGGAAATCCTTTAGTCGACCACAGAGGTTGTCTCGGAGGTCCGTGTAACATGCCCATAATTCTCTTGACATTATGTGAATGTTCTCCCGAAAGGTTACCCTGCCAAATCGAGTGCCCAAGGCTACTCAACCATTCCCTAGGCTTTTATCCTAGGTTTACCAGCTATGTATATACTAAGTTTACAAGAGCCTACCACCTCTGGTTACCACTTGGTATACCATTTGGGCTCAGGTAATAGTGATTGTAGCTACCTATCGTAGTGTCGTTACAGCACGCCTCGCATAGGCTGTCCATAACGCGGCAGGCAATGGCCAATAAAACTAGACAATTAGCGTGAATGCATGATGTGAAAACTGATATCTCAAAGTTGAATGGTGTTGAATCATCGTCCGGAGATTAAGATCGATAAATCTAAACTGCTTTTAGCGTGGCGTGTGTCTTGCCAGAATTGGTGTCGCTAAGCGATACTCGTTGAGGCTAGTTTTTGCTTAGGCTCAGACATCGACGACCCCTCCCACATTAGCAACGCCCGCATTCCGTCGAACTGGTTCATACCAGAGTATAGACGAACATCATACATGAACTCGTCCAGTGTATTAACTTAATGATAATCAAGCAGAAAAACCCCTTTTTGCAGCCAAATAGTCTTTTTCATTAACGAGTGATCGTATGTGATGCTCAACCCCCCCCACCCGCCCCTTAAGTCCTAGCGTATAAGACCAGACGTGTCCTACTCAACAAAACAATACACTCTTCCTCTTTACCACACAATATATCGCTTTTTCATACGCCCTAATTCCTATCCTATACCTTTATCAAACGTCCGGCATTCAAACATGCATAAACAACCACAAGCCAATTCACGCAACCAACTCACCGCAGGGGTAGCCAATCTGAACCGACATAGGCGCGACGTCGTACCAGTCGATAAGGCAGCCAGATCAGGAACGCAGCCGACCGAATCAGGGAGAACTCACATTGCACATTCGGGGGCTCGGAAATCTTCCCCACCACGGATCGTAAGACCTCTTCTGGCATGACCAGCCCAGTGCCCCTGAAAGGACACTTTTCACACAGTGGTGTATAACAATCATGAGGCCGATCAGGATGAGGATGGACAACAAATAACAGAAATCTTTCATCTCAGCGATGATAGCAGCAATGAGTACCAAAACTCCCACCTATCTGATCAAACCAAATTGGACTCAGAGCCAGACACAGATGAGAATGATAATGCGGATGGCACTAGATCAATAACGGGTCATCAATCACGAGCTGGGAAGAAACAAACCAACAACAGGGTATCGACTGTCGGCATTTCGACCACCTCCAGCGCGCAGGAAGCCGCAATCGTCAGGCCTACCCCTGCTGCACGAGTACATATAATATGAAGTTGTGCGTAGACTCCACCGACGATCGCGATATTCGATGTATCGCGTTATTCATCAGTGGCTACACACAGAGCCACAACATCAGCAGTCCGACGCTCAACTCCTCTGGGTGAACAGGGCATGCCGGGCCATGAGCAGGTATGGCCTGAGCCTAACTCACGGTGCAATACAGCTATGGGAGCAGAGGCAGCCGTCGTAGCGCGGGCCAAGGGACTTATTCTCCTATATACCCTTTTTGATGAACCACTCCCGGGACCAGTTGCCTTGACCACCCAGGTGTACCGTGTTTGGCTTCAGGCGCTCAATCACATATCTGATGCAGGGAATATAGAAGCATCTGAGCAAAGCGTAAAATTGATAAGTAGACATCAACCAATTTTAGAAGAATCTTTTAGACGTCTGGACTAGTACTAACCTTTCCACATACGCCCAAAACACCTGCGGGTAAGATCCCAGTTTGTCTACCAGGTAACGCATGAGATCGTAAAATTGTATGATCTCCCGGAAGACCCAACAGCAATTGCGCGCCGGGTTCACTACCGGCTGGAAAAGGATAGATTCATGTGCTCCCCGAGAGGATATGAGGTGTGTTTTTGCTTTTATTAACGATGCGACCTATCCACTTCCAACTAATCAGAGTGAACTTGACGCAGAAAATAACAAATCGATTCCTGGCGCCCCAGATCCCTGAGGCCATATGGTAAAACCACTTCGAGGGTAGGAGAATGCGTGGGATTATTGATCTGCCATTTCTTGGGCCCATCAACGGTACCATGATTTGCTGAACGTGTGCCATAATCTGCCATGCACTGCGAGCATGGCACACAGGAGTATATAAGGATCAGGGCGACTTCAAGCCTGAAGCCGCCAGAGGGGAGCCAGCACCCTGACCTTTCTCTTTCCCGAGAAGACTAACCTAACGGCAACCATTTAAGATCTTTTTACGCGCCAAAGGCAACCGTGGGCATCATGCCCCGACTCGGTTCAAACCCTGATTCAGGACAAAATCCGTGGGACCATCCGTGGAAAGATGGAGCGAGAGCATGGAGTCTGACAAGATCGCCGGGAAGGCTTCACGGACGCGTGGGCTGCTGTGGCAGCAGAACTAGAGGGTCAAAGTTCGCCCAACCTTCAGCGATGGACAGCACCACGGAGTCCAACTCCGAATAACCTGCATGTTGGGCATCTGCCGGAGAGCCAAAACAGTTCCCAGACGGCAGAAGCGTCTTTCAATTTTGGCGCCGTGTCAGCAGCGGGCGTTCTCAGATATCTAGATTCGGATCCTCTGACTCCGGACTCTTCACCAGAGGAGACCGTGGGGCTAACATTGGACGCGGCAGTGAGCCCAACTCCGTCGTGTCAGCTATCTCTGAGTCTTGAGATCTTGGAACCAGAACTCGAGGAAACAGTTCATAGTGACCCGGGAACGGAGGAGGAGGGAAATGGGGCAAGCGTATGAG
>Ga0307509_10002950_pt1 | contig 26708 bp, 30 predicted proteins | sample 10_EM_MG_FD_202245 | JGI IMG/M metagenome (GOLD analysis project Ga0307509, IMG submission 202245) | Populus trichocarpa ectomycorrhiza microbial communities from riparian zone in the Pacific Northwest, United States - 10_EM | ecosystem: Host-associated > Plants > Roots > Unclassified | place... | reverse complement strand
GCACACTAGGTTCTCCCCTGAGGGGAACACTAGGTGAGGCGCATGGTAGCTACTGACAGGTATCTGTAACCCTTACCTTGGGTGTGTTTGAGGCTGTAGCTAAGCAACTTGTAGCTGGGTAAGTATAAGAACTTATTATTCGTGTATCTACTACACGAGCTTTATATACCTATTTCCTGCACACAGACCATTTGGTCCTGTTTGGACTGGTCACATGACTTTCATGTCAACAGGCATGTTCCATGCGAAAGATGGGAATAAGGCACTCACTGCATGTTATATATGTTTAGACTAAATAAGAACATATTTTCATCTTTTTGGAGGTGGAAAGGACCTCCAAAGAAAGCCTGACAAGTGCCCATGGGCCATGGCATAGACTTTGAGTGTCTGTTGCAGGGAAGTAGCCTATATAATGGTGTCTATTGGCTACATATATATGGCTTCATGGTGTAGTGGTTGTTATGCTGTGTGTCAGGATCTGGTACATTGGTGGTTCAATTCTCAGTGGTAACAATAATCTAGCACAATACTTTTTACGTTCTAACTCCCCGTTTCACGGTCAGGCTGACTACTTTTGAGGGGGTCAGGATAACCGTCCCAAAAACAGTCACAGCGACTGTGGAAATGACCTTTATTGTGGTCAAGCTGACTGCTAAATTTCAGTTACCCTGACTACTTGAAGGTAGTTAGTGTGAACGTGTCTAGGTCAGTCAGCATGACCCTGTTTACTAACCACAGTGTTCTGGCAATGGTTTTCAGGACTTGGGCAGAGGTTCTATACATGTACCCAGGGGACAATCCCACAGGAACTTCTACCTCAACCCATGGATATGCCTCTCCCAAAACATTGGAAACTGCAAATCAGGCAGACCTATGTAGAGTTTACATATGTCTTCAAAATGCTCTCTGGCATCTGTGACAACAGAATTCTTGTCTGGAAAATTCTTGAATGAGAATAAAATGGGATTACAAAAGAAACATACAGATTGTCTGAACATTCATACAGGTACCCAGAGATCCAATTTGGATGGCCAATGCAAAATGCTAAGAACCTTGGTTCTAGGTCATTGTGCTCCAAAAAATCAAGATGAGATGAAGGGCTAGGAAATCCGCTGCTAGTTTTGATACAACAAAGTTGTTCATTTGGCTTGGGATTGTGGCGGAAGGTGTGCACCACAATCACTGTGGGTTTTTTTTTTTTTTTTAAATCATTGTTTATTCTCCTGTGTGGCGAACCATAAGATACTAGTAGAGAATACATGTTGTGTAAGTGTCTAAATGAAGTGTTAAGTTGTTGGGGTGGCTAGGCTGCAGCTTTGCGACCGAAGTCTCAAAGCACTACTAGTACTACTGAAAGAAGTGCTACAGAGTCCGCGGTACCATAAAGGATAAGAAGCATTGAGCCATGGATAGGGCACATTATGGGGATAAGGAGCAAAAAAAAAACGACAGACAACAAGAGAGAGAGGTAAAGGGAATCATACCTCAAGTTCAGGGCTAGTCGACCTGCACATGGTTGCTGGGGTCTTCTGGGAGGGCGGTATTGTGAAACGCGGCATCGAGTGCCTAGGAGAAAGATGCTGTTCCTACACAAATGCTCACCAGTCAGGGGGTTCTCCAGCATCACTCGGAGTGAGAGGCGCTCTCGGCTCCCGGGCCTCATCCTCACACGGATATCCTTAATGTCTCCCAGGCCCCTGCCTCCTTCTCCAGAGCCTCCCATATTCGAGTGCCTCCTCCTCATCACTTCGATCACCTTCATACGCCGCTATGAGCGAGACTGCTGGGAGTTGGCTGGGAGGTCATGGACAACAACACTGTGGGTTTAACAAGCATTTCCTCCAGCCAGTGCTCAAGTATTTTCCATAAGCGACTTTAAGATTGACCCCTGTGTTACCAACAAAGGTGACCATGGCGTGGTTTCTGGGTGGCCAACAAGCTGGGAGTGCCGTACAAGAAATTCTCAGCTTTCCATAGGGAATTCACACCTGTGAGTTTCAGCGCGATATGATTAGTCCCAATGCTGATACAAAGAATAAGAATACGTTGAATTTCTGGATGATCATAGTAAATTTTCATTCATGCTTGCGTTAATCACTAAAGGGTCGTACTTCCAGTGATGGACGCCATCGATAACGCAGGTGTTGAAATCAAATCAGCGAGATAAGATAAAGGATAAGATTTCCGGTTGTCCCCACAGGCCAAATGGATGAGTTAGCTACAATACAAGATCTCGACTATATACTGTAGACTACAGAATAAAAGGAGAGAAAGATAAAATAGGGCCTACAGCCCGAAGAATGAAAGAAAACAATAAGAATGAGGAAAGTACCAAGATTCTGGGATAGCGGTTCATATATCGTGATCCGTAGGGCACATCACATATATCGAAGACTGTCTACGAGAGACTAGGATAGCGGCGCATTGCGCACGCTCCCAGCCTCCGCCGGATATTCCAACAGCAGGTTTAGTGGACAAGCCATACCCTGTCCAGGACACATTATTCTTCAAAATACAGGGTGATCAAACATCTATCAAAAAAACCTCTGAAGTCATACAAAGCATTGTGAAAAGACATGGGAGTATGCGTTTTGAATTTGCAGCCACCGATCAGGAAGCAGAGGATGCCTGACAAAATCACAAGTATGACGTCTAATTTGGCTGCCAATTCTGGACTGGACAACGGATGTTTGGTGGGCTTTTTCGTTTTATTGAACAACAATTGGTGCTAATTCATCCCGTGCTAATTGTTCAGTTTTGCGATTGCCTGAACTTCTTTACGCAACGAAGAAAGACTTTATGGAATCAAAGCTACAAAGTACTATAGTCGGCCATGTTGGGGATGGTTATTTCCACGCGCTCATCTCATTCGACAGAGAGCATCATCCTGAGATTCTCGATATCGCAAGTGGAGGGGTGCATTGTCTTATTCATCGGGCGATTGCCTTGGAAGGGGCATGTTTGTATTCGATTCGTATCCGCCTGAGTGAATAATGTTAACTTTCCACAGGCACAGGTGAGTACAGGATTGGCCTTGGGGGAAAAGGAGTATCTTGAGGAAGTGTTTGAAGAAAACACAGTACAACTGTCAAGAAGGCGATAGATCCTTTGAATATCATGAACCCAGGCAAAAAAGTATGCATGCGACTATTATCCATTTGTCCCTGGGTTGTACCCAGACAACAATGTCGAGTGTCAAGAAAGGCTTTAACCGGTCGAAAGGACGTACAGAAACGAGAAAATAGTACGTTGGGTGTGCCTTTGATCTAGTTATGAAAGGTTGGTAATGGTTGCATTAGATACTGTAAGGGTAATAAAGTAACCATGGGTAGCCTGATTACAACCTGCCCGATCTTGAAATTTGGGATCTTTCCATCGCTTCTCGGATCTCCGTCTCTGCAAAAACGGCCGCCTCCTTCGCAACTGCAAGTTTTTTCTCCAGTTCGTCAGCAGACATCATCCGCATTTCGCCATTTTGCTCCAGCATCCCGATATGGTCAAACCGACGCAGGGTGTTCCCAATTCGGGGCAAAAAACCATACCGATCCCAACCATTGTCATTGAACGAGAGAATCGCTCGGACGGCAGCCGTATTAATATCGCGATGCAGCTCCTCTAGCTTGGATAGTTGTACTTCCATCCACCGCGCACGGCGTTCAAGAGCCAACGTAAGAGCCGCAACCTCATCATCTTTGCCAGGCCCCTCTTCTCCATCATCGAGGAAGTCATCACCTTTAAGCATATCACGCAAAACACCATCGAAGGATGAGCTGTCGTCCCAGGTTGTGCGCGGAAGAAGGCGTAAAAGGTCGGATATAGTTTGGGTCAGGGTCTCCAGCAATTGCTGGAAAGACGAAACAGCGTTGTCGATCGACCCGGAAGGCATGTTGTTCGCGAAAGACCCACCACCAACAGACAAAGCAGACAAAGCATGGACTAGTGGCCCATACTCAAGGGGCATTTTAGCGGGAGAAATGAGGCGCTGAACGTCAAAAAAGGGATTGTCCACAAGATCCATCCCAGGAGTTATTGCGTCTAGTTTTTCCAAAAGCACTTGTACAGATGTAGGGGCATGTTTGCGTTCAACGGAGTGTGACCGAGAATTCGTTGAGCTCGAGACCGCGATGAACTCAGCCGCTCGCGAAACATCCGTCGCAGAGGGAGGAAAGGATTCCTCATGCAGATCTTCCTCCTTCAAAACCTTTACTGGCTTTGTAATAGGCTTAATCTTTTTGGGTTTTTTGGATAAGAGAGGAACTTGTAAGTTGGAGTCTTGGATGGGAGGAACGGACACTTCAACAGACAACGCTGGTCGTGTTGCCAACTTCGGAGTTTGAGGCTGGTCCTGACGCTTTGCCGTTGAATCAATGTCCTTGGAATGAGACTTCTTTGAAGTTAACATTTTTTCAGTTTCAGGACGGATGGCCTTGCTTTTTTCTGGTTGCGATACTGGAGAAGGCGGCATAACGGCGGTTGAAACTTTCTCTGAGCTGACCTGTGTTGATGATTGCAAGGACTTGAGAAACGATGCCTTTTCCTTCTCCGCAGCTTTCTCTCGGCCAGCCTTGGCCTTTTCTGCAGCCTTAGCTTCAGCTTTCTCGAGAGCAGCTCTTTGCCTCTCCAAAGCCTTCTCTGCGGCGACAGCTTTCTTCGCTGCTCTGCGGTCCACCTTTTCTTGATCTTTAGTCTTCAAGATGACGGAAGGATCCTGAACACCGCTTAGTTCAGCTTGGTGAGTGGGCATTGGATCAGAAGCGCTCGGACCCAGAGCAGGGAAGTCTTCGGGAGATAAAAGGGTCGGTAGAGTAGAAATTACCGAGGAAACTAAACCGTGTTGCGAAATATAAGCAAAGTGAATATCAGCGTTGCAATCGACTTCAACCCCAAACTAGAAGGGGAGGGAGGGTTATAAGATCGGCTGACTACATTCGATAATGGAAAATGGCGAATTCACGAGAATGGAGGAAGGCGAAAAGAATTTGCACGATGGATCATTGACGATAGTAGAAGTTCCGCACTGAGAAAGCACGGGACTCGGTACACAGGCCTCCCTCCCCTCGAGGCAAGATACGAAGGACTCACCCTGTGTTGAATTAATGCGCCTATCACTCGTCACCCCGCTTTGGTGGACCTGCAGCAATCCAGGTGATGGCACTGGAAGGCCAGGAGGAGGACCATATGAAGGAAGCTCAATATCAATGGATGTTGGCGCTGCAAAGCTGGCCGACATGATAGCTGGGTCTTCAAATGTTTGAGATGCCCTAAATTGCAATTGTTGAGAATCTATGAAATCAAATCGGGGTAAGCAAGACACAATGAAATGCAGTAACAAAGCCACGGCTATACACACTGACCCATCGTTCTCCGTATATGTACAGCACCATTTTCCCGTTCCTGGCTGGACTGAATAAAACTTCTCAATTGGGCTTCACTAAGATCACCGCCACTTAGCGATTGCAAATGGCCTTGATGGGGAGCGAATATAGGTTGAGCCTGCGCAGAGTGCGGTAATGGAGACCCAGAGAGCGGATTTGGAACATGGATATCATGCAAACCTGGAGGCCATGGATGCACAAATTCATCGGGAGAATGATAGAGAGGCTGAAGATCGTTGCTATGGTTCAAAGGGGGCATTGGATGTAGGGACGATGAAGCTGCAGTGGAGCTTTGACGACCGCGAGCGAACCCAAAGCGAGACACCTTACGTTCTTCATCTATAGGAGAATAACTTGACCTCAACGGAGGTGACGATGAAGACGCTACATTGTCCGCCGACGACTCCGAAAAGGGATTGAACGAACCAAGATAATTTGCTCCTCTTACAGCTTGCTTTTCAAGCATGGACCCAGGCGCTTGCCTTGCAGCGGAAGGGTCATATATGGGGTGGGTAACACTTTGAGGATATCCTAAAGAGGGAGGATGGGTATATGGGGAATCTGAGCGCAACGCAGGAAATGCATCAAAGTAAGATCCGTGAAAAGGAATGGTGGATGTCATATCAAAATCGGGAAGGTTTTCAGCCGAATCAGCCTCATCCGCCAGCTTGGGATCGAGGTTGAAACTGAAACCTCCACCATCCTCCCCGCTCAAGGTTTGTAATGTTCTATCGAAGTCTGGGAACGGACTCAAACCAGAGGAAATGGGCAATGCTGACTCTCTTCTGGCCTTCACATCATCCAGAAGTGCACGCGCCGCAGTGGACATCTGATAAGAGGAGTGCGACGCAAGTAAGGGTGTTTGTGGAGATGCCGTCTCGGCTCGAGGAGGTCTACTGGGAGATGAGATACCAGGCGGCGCTGCTAGACCAGGAGGGACAAGTGGTACATTTGCCAGTTTGGTAGACGGTGGACGGTGGTTGGATTGCGAAGAATCGGTTGAGTCGGGCCTGATCGGCATAGGTGGTATCTCCTGTACAGCAGAGCCCTGGTCAGATGTTGTTGTTGAAGGCGCAGGTGAGTTCGACAAGGAGAGGACGACCGGTTCCTTCATTTTGGTCATTTTTGATTCGGTACCGTCCACGCGGCTTGCTTCTGTGGGAGTTGAAGGGCGCGATGAAGACAATGAAATTAATTTTCGCTCGCAAATATTTTTTGTGGTGCCTGGACGAATTTCGTTCGTCGTCGATGATCCGGCATTCGCTATATTCCGGGGTAGTCGCACAGGCCCAGCACGACGAGTTTGTCTTGGGGGAACGAACATACCACTTGATATCGTGTTTGAGCTGGATCCGACTGAAGAAGGAACGATACCAGAGCCCTTTTGAGCCCATGAGGCCGCACGGGGTAAACTAGCTGCGAAGATGGTCAATCAATCATGCTGAGTCAAGACAACTATAACCTTACCGTCTTCATCTCCCTTTTTGGTAGTAACCGTCCTGGTTCTGCTTTCAGTAGTTTTCATCGTATGCTTTCTGTGCCAATGTCAATAAAGCCGAACCGAAAGAAGAAAGAAGAAAAAAAGAGAGAAAACACACAAAGTGGTTAAATCCTCTTTGGTAAAGCAATCTTTCTCATCCCCCCATTCATGAAGGTTCATACAACTATGGTCACTGCATGGAACGCCGCGAAGAAAGGCCATACAATATTTGGTAGTACCGTAGCTGGCCCTCATTATATCTCGACCCCCTCCTGGAGATTGGGTTCCATCAACAGCAGCAATTGCACGGGCTGCGTCTTCGCGTCGATGATAGGTTATGTACAATCCAACAACCGGAACACCACCACCAGGAGAATTGCGCTTTACCAGAAGAATCTTGGTTATCTTGCCATACTGCCCGAAGTACTCATTGGAACGCAGAGTTGGAATGAGCTAATGCAACTGTCATTTATGGATGGCGAAAAAAAAAGGAGGGAAACCTATACCTCTTCCTTCGCAAAGCGAGGACCAATCCCGACGACGTAAACGACGTTCCGTTGGACAACTCGGACATTTGCAAGGTGTTTTCTTCCCAACACATCCAAGTCTTTTCTCTCGCGATCTCTTTGTTTCTTTTGCTGGGTGAGGCGCTTATGGCTGATCGAAAAAATGTGAGATAAGAACGCTTTTTTTTAGGAAAAAGAGAAAAAAAGACTGACTCTTGAGTAGCAATTGGTTTAAACTCGACCGCGTCGTCGGTGTAAACTCTACGACAGGCAGGGCAACGCTTATTCAAATTTTCTTTGATATGATGCCAGCAAAACCGACAGATCTTGGGGGAAATGAATGTTATCTGCGCTGGATTTTTTGGGGGAAAAACGGGACAATTCACCTGGTAACCGCAGACGCACGGTTTGAAATTGAGATCCGAAATGTCCATTTCCTCGAGACAAAGTGGGCATTCGGCATCTTCCTGCAATCACCAACATCATTAACCTGGTAATGAGAAGATGGTTTGCGAGATAATCTTGAATGCGTACCGCCTCGTCGTCACTCCAATACGCGTCCTGAACGCCAGCCAACACATGGGATTTGGATTGAGATATCGAAAAGGTGGCATGCACCACGGGAGCAGGCAGTGAGTGGTGGGGGTAAATTCGTGTGGTAGACATTGTGAGTATGAGGACAGACGGGAGGAACAGACGCGATGCAAGCTTACAATGAGGCTGAAAGGGACTTCCCACATCTGCTGTGCAATGCTTGTCGCTGCTTGGTCGTGATTGCCCAATCCGATCTAATCATGATCAAATTGCCGCTGATAAGATAACGGCCGAACATTGTAATCCTCTAGTACCAAATGCCACATGAAACTGAGCAAAAATGCTCCTAGTTTAACTTAGTAACTACTAACAAACCCATGAAGATATTTCCAAGAATTCCCTGTCTAGTGATCGTTTCCCAAAGCTCTGTTCTCACAATTTGCTTACAATCCCTCCCACGAAGCGGTAAAATGAAGTCAACGCGGCTCAAAGTTAAATAGCAGGCCAACTTGAACATAATGGGTCAAATAGACCCATAATAAAACTTTCAACCTGTATTTTCCTCAAACAATCCAGGCGCTGCTTCAATATCATTCGCCAGGGTTGCATAGGCTGGATGGTCAACCCCACATTGCATGCGCGCATCCTCTGAAGTCAGTAGATGGCGTTGGCCCTTAATTAGAGACACTAAAAAGAAAGCTTGAGCCATCTCTAGTGCATCTCTGCAAGGTATCGCAGTGAATCGTACCGTGACCGTCACAAAGGCAAACCAAGTTCTTTTTATTTCTACTCCTGTTACTAATTCAAATTTCAAAAGAGGAATTTTCCGCCATCTGGGCGAGAAATTTTTCAAAAACAAAAAAACGATGATTTCGTCGTAGTATCAGATAGGTCCACCAGCCTACCGACCAGGCCGGACATAACTGGCAACGAAAGCCATACCTGAGTCATCTCCACTTCCTGTAATATTTTGCAAGTCCACGTAGGAATACTAGTTGCTTTTGTCCAAGTAATTGAAAGTTTGAAACATTGTGTGTATCCCGTGGCGACTATTACTACAGTATCTGGTCGAATGTCCATTTGGCTAACTCGAAGATAATCCTTACAATTGCCTTGGATGAGGACAGCTTGTCCATTTGTTCTGGTGGATCTATGTATCGAGACAATATTCCGAATACCATTTTCGATGGCGATAAGGTCGATTCAGGTAAAGCACTGCCTTATGTGACTGCAAAAATAAAATAAAATAAGGATGAATGATATTTGATTACAGCAGTGTTGGCAGATAAGTATTTTCCATTCTGAGATTATAAACAAGAGTTTGTAGTTCTGAATTAAGTATGCCAAGTTCTTTTTGGTCAGTAATTCTTTATAGCTTTTATCTAGTCCTTAAGCTTGCTGAGAAATTCCTAGAATACATGCTTAATACTGGAATGTTTTTCGAGCTTTAAGGGTGGTCAATTTCCGGAAATTGAAGCATGCTCTCAATCCTTTCCAAATTCCCTTTCCTGTTTCTAGCGACTTCTAGCGGCTTCCAGTTCACATAATGGGGGGAAATCGTTGGCTGAGTCAACAGCACGTTAATGATTCACTGATTTGGAATACTGCGTCGCGCAAAAGTCAAAGTATAAATCTATAAAGACGTACATGCAAGAAAACCTGTGTCGGTAGGACGAGGTTTCCATAAAGTACAAGAGAGTTCCCAAAGCATAGGGAGAGATCACACCGCTTCATCCTGGATCAGAACTATCAAGCGAAATGTCGTGGGTAATGCGAAGCCTTCTGACGCTTGGGGCTTTCATATTGAGAGGGGTTATAGATCGCGGACCGTCATATGACGAAGAAAGGGATTGTTTGGCATTATTCGTAGGAGGTTGAGCACTTCGTGACATTGAAAGACTAGAACTCAGTTGACTGTCCTGAACTGGGTAAGGGTTAGCATTATATGGCGCAAGTTTGGGATAGGATGTTGGCGAGCTAGAACGTGGGGTAAAGGAGATGGAGGATGCTTGAAGCAAGACGGCGAAATCTTGGGTTGAATGGGTCAACTTCGCCATGTTAGACCGCAGCGCTGCCGGTACAAGGCGTAGGTTGCTGTGGGATTTGAGGATGTTCGATAAACGAACAATCGTCTAGTAGAACATAAAGGGTTGGTTTTAAAAAAGATCTTCTTTTAATACATTGGACCTGACCTTGAGAAAGGCATGCGTATTCTCCTTGAAAAGTCGTTTATCAACTTCAAAGTCGCCTTCCGAGAGCTCGGCAACATTGCGAGCTAATATTTGGGTCACAGAACGTGCTGTTTCTAGACTGTCGCGCAGATCCTGATTGTTGGTTGCAACATGGCTCAAGGCGTCTTCGATTTGGTCCCAAACTGTGGAAGCAGTATCAAGAGCGTTTTGAACTGCTAGAATTTCGGCATGAAAATGCCCTTGGTGGGTGGTGTGATATTCAGGTGACGTCGCATGTGACATCACAAAAGAGCCATCATGCAGTGAACCTTGCGAGTTATAGCGCACATGATGTGCAGGTGGGAAGTGTGGATTATGGGGAATCAATGAACTGCTAGAAGCGGTAGTCGTGACAATCGGGACGGTCGCAAGACGCTTGGGAGTCCGCAACGTAGGTGTATCTGTGGCGAGGCCTCCTGCCATACTCGGGATGATATCGTATGACGGAAGTTCTTTGCCTATTTGAACATCTTTTGAACTGAATGAACCAGCATGCCGTCGTGCTGTACGAGCTCTCCCCGATCCCAAAGGCCCAAAGGTTTCGGTAGGTCGAAGACGGACCGCCGGCGCTAATTCCCGAGATTGTGAGGTGGAATCCATTAATGCCTCATGAGTTCCAGAGGGATGAGAGGATTGGGAGAATACACTTCCATGGAGGAAGGGTCGAAGCCTATCTACCTGCGGAACCATAGCTTGCCAGGCGATAGAAAGCTCCGCGTTGGTTGCATATAAGTCCAGTATCAGCCATCTCAGAAAGCGTGCGTCGTCAGATGTTTCCAGACCAATTTGAGATATCCAGGCCACAACTGCCTTGCGGAAGGATGTGATGGTATCCCGACAAGATTCCACCAATCCACGACAGACAGCAGGAGACGGCGAGGATTTCCGGCTTGCGTCGTCGAACCGATCAAGAGAGCGAATTAAGTGCAGCATATTGACATTGGCAGGCTCCAGCACTTTCTTGAACCTCACAAAAAGTCGCTCGTGACCTCCATGGAGTATATACTGATCCAGTGTCTGATACAACTGACCCAAGGCGAAGAGGATGGTTCTGGCCGTCTCCAGAAATAGAAAGAGGCACTTTGGTAACGACTCGTTGATACCAGCCGCAATCATGCGGCGGAAATAGGAACTTCTCTCGACAACTATGAAAAAAGGGGGGCGAGGATAGGAAATGTGAGGGTCTTCCAGAGTTGGATACAGAACAGAGCTAGATGATGAGTCGGAATCTTGTCGAAGTGAGGTTGAAGGAGGAATTGAAGGTTCATCCAATGTATCGCTGTTGTCCGAGATGGAAGGGTGTAGATATCCTTCCAGTGAAGCGGATATATTCTTGTCCCTGGACGTCATACGAAGATCAGGCAAACTCTTTTTCTCATTCACTGATATGGGCTGTAATTTTTGAAGGGTATTTGTGTAAGACGATGTTCGAATATGCATCATTCCAGCCTCCGGTAGGATTTCGTACTCCGTCTTCGATAACGTTGGTGAGGGGGTATGGGAGGTATCCTGCGCAAAATCGCCCATGAGTTCAGATGGCCGCAGCAAGTTTCCGATGCGGTTCGATTCGAGCGGGTCTTCTACGTTCAGGTTGTCCGTACGTCTGTGCTCGTTGGGGTCTGTCCGAAGAGGAGAATCACCCAGTAGGTCAGAAATAGACAGGTTGGAATCTGCTGATAATGATCGACTATGTGGTGTGGAACCTGCATCAAAATCGGTTTCATGAACAGGAAACAGCCAGGAATCGTAAGGCCTTGGGACCATGGTATCAGTCATAGTCTGGCGGGGGCAAACAAAATACGTACTGTTCGCGGTCCCAGTCTAGTTGTTCACTATATCCCGAATCATCGTATTCGCCAGCCTTGATATCACCTTCCAACCAATTTTGTAGACTCCTGACAAATTCTTTGTTGTGATTCATATCGTGTGCGTCGCCAAACGATTCCATTGCCGTTCGAGGTGGCCAGTGAATCGGGTTCCTATCGATTTGAAGGACCTCGAGCCTCCGGAATTGCGATAAATATGACGGTAACCTTGTTATTTTATTCCGCGATAGACATAACACCTGGATGATATTTTAATTAAACAGCGGCAAATTTAAACATGAGAAACTCGCCCGCAGTCGCATAAGGCTGCCGGGGTAAGCAGGCAACCTCTCTATCTTGTTGTGGCTAATATCTAATATATCAAGCCCAGGTATGCGAGTTAGCTGACAGCACTTGTTAGCTCCTGAGTGATCCAGGCGGGGCTCGTGTAACTCACGACGTTTGGAAAGGTGGAAAAGTTATTTCGTTTGAGATTTAAATAACGAAGGCGGGTAAAGAGTTCGAATTCTGTAGGCAAGGTAGAAAGGCGGTTGTTACCCAAGGTCAATCTGAAACAAAAGGTCGTTATTATTGAAGTACACAAGTTTGTGCTGATAGACTACCTCTCAACCATTCCGCCCTCTTGATGTTGCCCAGCTGCAGATAGCTCTTCGGCTTCGCGAGGAAAGATTTCGGTGATTTCTAACTTGGCTAAGGTTATTGTAGCACCACCGTCAGAAGAATGGTTGAAGGCATCCACAATTTGGGCAGAACCCAGAGGTTTGGGGGAATATGAATACTTTTCGTCATCATCCTGATCATGGCCTAACATCTAGCGTTGGAATCTCTGCTTGCAAACCCGGGAGACAGGGCGGCAGTGGGGAAATTGTTTCGTCGAGGAACACAAATTTCAAGATAAAATCGGGCGGTTCCAGTCAAAAGTCGGGGTCGGGGTATCGAAGAATTGGGTAGAGTCCTGCCCCGAATTGCGGGGAAACGAGAGTGTATTAGCTAACTACATTACATAAGTAACTCAACCTAGCATGGATAGGATTCATTACACGTGGTGTGATTGGTCAGCCTCTTTTGAAGTACATACATTATAAACTAAACTACGAATTTAAAACCATATGGACAAGGAAAAGCTCGTCGTTTCACTTTTCATGGCGTGCCACCATCCGGGTGGAAAGAAAAGAACGTCGCCAGGCCCTAGGGTCACACTCTTCGAAATTGGGACAACATCGCGAATAAAGGTCGGAAAGGTTTGTAATTGGTCGACATCGGAAAATACATCGACTTGCGACGTGTTCCCTAATTCAGAACCCTTGGGAAGTTGGTTGTTCTCGCCTGTTTTCGTTGATCGGGATGGATAGGGGTGCATCGATGGCGAAATTGACGGAGGAGCCAACCAAACAGTTTTGTAACCGACAACTTGAACTTTGGTTGACTGAGCGTGGATCATATTGATCAGAGAAATGCAAGCTTACCATAAAAGTTATAAAAGGGATCCTGATCGGTTAACTTGATGGAGAAGAGATAGAGCCAGAGCAGACAACTACTTACTGTATGAGCAGGCGAGATTGTCCCTTCAGGCCCCAACCAAGTGTTAAATAGGACACCTTCATTGAGTGGTGGCTGATAGCCTGGGCATTCGGGCGCAGTCAGGGAAGCGTAAATATAGTCGGGCACTAGGATGTCATCTCTGAGTGAAGGAAATTGTTTCATGAGATCATGTTGGGCTAGGTAGAAGATATTTCGGTTGGTAGCAGAACGAGGGCAGTCTTCAAAGTCTAACGACGACAAGAACACATCCCAAGAGATGATGTCTTGCTTCCATTCCGCTAGCCGGTAATCAGCTCCAACTTCAACAGGTACGACGCGACCTGGACCGGCTACAGAGTGAAGATAGCTGGCCGATCGCCAGGGGTGGTCAGTGAGCGCAGGCCAACTCTGCGCATAGTTGCGTAAAACGAATGGCGCGGAGGAAAAAGTTGATTGGAAGGAAAGAAATGACGGCGGGGATGGGCAAGGTATCGTAGTCTGAACAGAGTACGGGTTTGGTTTTGGCTGTAGAGGAGGAAGAGGCATATTGAATTTCTCGTTTTGCCGAAGACCTGATTGAATCTTCATCATGGCGTCCATTATGAGCTCCATTCGGCCAACGCCATAAGCGCCTGCAATGATAATAGCGAGGTCGAGAGTTGCAACAGCTTGTAGTGGAAGGGATAAAATAGATTGTGCAAGGCCTCTTAGAATGCAGGAGTCGGTATAGAACTGTCGCAATTCGTTCAATTGGTTCGTTGAGGACGCATGGCACATCTTGGAGTGGGAAGTCTCCATCAACCTAAACATTTCAGTACACAGTTCTTCCTCGTTTCTGCCACCTGAAATGTCGACTGCCGTATCCCGTAAAAGTTGATATTCGGTTTTGCCAGCACTCACAGTACCTGGAAAACTGTCTCAGAATGAGAGAACGCATCGCGTCGCCGAAAGATATTCACCTTCAACGTGTATTTCCAGCCCCTCGCAAAGAGCAGCTGCACAAGCCCTTTCCCATTGCATCTGGCGCGCAGGTAGATCAAGGCCAGATCAAGGCTAAGCGCTAAGCAACGGAGATGAGAGATTATTTTTTTTTTCAGGCAGCCTCGATTTGGAATAATATGTGACAGTCACGGGTCAAAGTCACAGTACATCAAAGGAGATTTAAAGGCGCGGGCTCCTCTCAGAAAACCCCCCCCGTAAACAAACCCAAATACATCGTTCCACTGATTACATCCGGCCCGGTTTGCCAATTAAGGCATGACTTCAAGGTCAGTTCGCGTCCACATTCAGGAACACTAGACTCAACGCAAAGTTTAGGTTGGACAGGCTCCTCCTACTATTAGACACTGGTTCAAGCCCCTCAGTGAGGAACACTGCAGCAAAACAACTAGCGCAACTCGCAGTTAAAAGTGTCATCAGTGATGTTACTATCGTTGAGGATGACATAAAAACTGGAACAAACCGTCAGCAAATACCCCGAAACGATAGTACAGCTTGGGCAGAACTACTGTCCGTAGTGGCGAGGGTTTGTACTAGAAATATTTATTACATTTTCGTATATTGATAGACTCTTCAGATCCTTCCTTTTCTTCACTCAAAATCGTATGATTCGCGGACGGCGGCTTCCGTGGCACTTTCCCAGATTTTCTCTCTTGTTCCCGTTTGGCATCCCACTAGTCATGGAGGTAGTATATACACCCCCCCTTCTTTTCCTGGTCCCCTACGAGCAGCAGATTTCCCGAATTTTTCGGTACAGGAACTTGTTTCTCGAGGCAACCTTCTTCTTGCATCATCCGGGAAAGAATTCGTCAAACCCGCTGGGATCTTGTCGAGCACCCAAGAAGTCAAGAAAGCCCGTAAAGATGCGATGTCGAGACTGGGTCTTGGATTCCTTGACACCGTGGAAGATGATATGGACCTGGACAAGGAATTTGCTGCTGACATGAATGTCGACTCTGCTGAAAATGTTACCACCCTTACTGACCCGCCAGATGTTGTGGATCCTTCTCCAATGGATGTGTGTCCATCAGAAAATCCCCCAACAAAAGAAACCCCTCCTTCTACGCGTTCTACGACACCTACCTTGCCATCTCCTCCAAATATTCCCGTTGAGTCTGACCCAGCCATGCTATCTGCACGCGAGAGAAATCGCCTGAAACGAAAACGCAAACCTGGAAATTCTGCATTTGTAGTTCCCCCGCCACAAACCGCTGGTGCACGATACGCGGCGGCTGCAAGTGGGACGTCCAATAAGTACGCCTCTAATTTTCGAAAATAATTGAAGAAACGTACTGAGATATTGCAGGGCGCGGTTGGTCCACCCAGAGGAAAATACTGCCCCGAACTCTCGTTTGGGCAGTCCATCGCTGAGCACAGCGGTTGAGAAGGTTGTTATTGATCCTTCTAAAGGAGGGGCAATATCTCCTAAAACCACTGGTCAATCAAAAGCCTTGCAGGTAGACGGCGATGTTTGGATCTGGGATGGGGTTGTGAAGGTTCTAGAAGTCGATCTGTTTAGTGCATCCTGGGAAGTCCGACATGGGGCTGCTATGGGCCTACGAGAGTTACTAAAGTTGCAGGGAAGGTGCGGAGGCATGCGAGGTGGGTGTGGAGCTTTGGTGACGAGCCTTGTGCTCATTAATTTTGCAGATGATCTTTCGGCTCTGGAAAATGAAATTGCTCATGAGAAATGGTGTAACGACCTTGCCGCTCAGTTACTTTGCATATTCGTCTTGGATCGCTTTAGCGACTTTATCACTGACCAGGTCTGAACTTGGAGCTCCTCTTCATCTACTTTCGTTGACATATCGCAGGTGATCGCCCCTGTCCGGGAAACGGTGTCGCAGACGCTTGCTTCACTACTGCTCTTCATGCCTCGCCGGTCCCTCCATCATGTACACTCTGTTCTGTTACAGATGATTCGTCAGGATTTTAGTCCTCATCCGAAAGGGAAACTTCAAACCCACAAGGAAAGGGGCCATATATGGGAAGTTCGACACGCTGGGCTCCTTGGGATAAAGTACGAAGTTGCTGTTCGCAGCGATCTATTCGACGATATTTCGTTGAAAGAAGGGGCACTTGTCAAACGAGAAGACGTTGACCTGGGAAGTGGTGGCCAAGAAGTCTTACGGGGTGTGGTAGAAGCTGCAATACTTGGGTGAGGTCAAACTTGACATAAACCCTTCATGTTTCTTATGATTTTACTTCCTAAGTCTTGGTGATCGTGACGATGATGTGCGATCAGTCGCAGCTTCGTGCTTGCTGCCTGTCGCCGAACATATCGTTCAACGACTTCCTCAATCACTCGAGCAAATTTTGGTGGTCCTTTGGCATTGTCTGTGTGATATGAAGGATGATTTGAGTTCAAGTGTTGGTGTTATCATGGACTTACTTGGTAAGAATGAGTTTCCAGGATCGATAATTTTTTTTTAAATTTGTGAAATTTATCACAGGCAAGTTAGTTGCTTATGACCAAGTCATTGGAATCTTAGCGAAGGAGAGTGTCGCGTACGTCTTTTCCTCACTTAGAGAAGAGCTTTCCTCATTCAAGTCTCCAGCCTTCCACTTTCAACACTGGCTCAAACATTATTTCCATTTTTTCGCCATACAATTCCAAGCGTTCGGTTAGCGGTAGTCCAAACCCTTAATTCGTTCATGGTAGTTCCTTCTCTTCCGAAAGAGTGGGTTGCAACACCCTTCATGTCACTGTTATTCCAGAACCTGGTCTGCGAGGAACGTTCGGACATTCGGAATGCCAGTCTTTCTGCCTGGAAGACTGCGCTGTCCATTCTCTCTTTCTCGCCGGGAAGAATGGATAATGTTATCACGCAGCAAATAATTCTCGACTGGTACGCAATCGTGATGACCCCGCTTGGGGTTGCAGTCGACATATCAGCTTTCTATAACCCTTCCTTCGCGGTTGCAGGAGTCGTCCCAATAGAACGTCATAATGTGGATAAAAATATGTTGGCACAAGACCCCTCCTTAATTACACCAGAAATTACCCTCAAAGCTAGAATTGCGGCTGCCACCGCTTTAGCCAATTTAATGATGTTCTGGCCTACACAGGTAATGGATTACATTCTCCATTGCCACCATTTTTGACCTTCTATGCATTAGCAAAATCCCATAGATCAATGCTTCAAACCCATACTACTACACTACATCGATTCGACGAGCATGCTTCAGAAATTATTGACAGCTATCATTGCTGAAGAGTGGGCTCACCTTTACGATTCGCGTACTGAATCTCCAAAAATCCCGCTTTTACACGAGTCCACTCTTGCACAGGAAATCACCGACAAAAGCCTTTCCTGGCTGCAAGGGAAGCCTCCAGCCGCGTACCACGAAATGGCCTTCGCACTCAGTCGTCTCCACGCTGACTGCACTTCTCTTCTTCAGCTATTTTCTACCGATTGTAAACTCCCCATGTCGTCGATACCTTCCCTTGGCGCTGAAATAGACCTATCTGGAACGATCAAGGGACATTTTTCTATTGAAGTGGCGCAGCAGGCCATGGGTGCCATGTATACGAAGTTGAAGGATTCACTTGGACGAACTCGGAAGAAAGAGTTGGCTCTCATTGCGGAAAAGCGAAGCGCCATACTAGCAAGTATCCAACGATACAACGAAATAAAATTCCAGCATGACATCCGCGTCTCTTCTTCCTTTGCAGCGGCCTTCGTCGCGTTTAAGAACACTCCAGATAAAGTCAGTCCGGTTGTAAAAGGGATCATGAATGGCATTAAGGTAAATGTCAACTATTTAACAGTGTGCTTGCTGACTCGCACTGTAGAACGAAGAGAACATTGACCTACAAAATCGTGCCGCTGTTGCTGTGGCTTCCTTCGTCGATTTCTGTGTAGAACATAAGCTCTCGCAGCCTCCAGACAAAATAGTGAAAAATCTCTGCACCTTCCTCTGTCAGGACGTGGATCAGACTCCAACCTTTGCTTATTCGCGTCCACTAATGGATGGCATCCTCTCATTCCAAATGGCGGGTGCTTCAGGACCGAAAACAACCAAACTTGTCAATGGAGATATCGAGTCGGAAAAGTTGCAGGAGGCACAAAAGGCTCAACTTGCTCGAAGAGGAGCTAGCCAGGCATTTAATCAATTATCTGCAAAGTTCGGGGCAAAGCTATTGGAGGTGGTGCCCAGTATGTGGCAGTCGATGGCTGGAGGGCTTCTGAGTGCTTGCCAAGTTGGTATGTGTGTATTCACATTAAACTGACCCGACGATTATAACTGATGCCGCAATAGATACCCCTCAAGAGTCCGATATTCTGATCGAAAGACAATATGGTCAAGATGTCATCGACTCCCTGAGCGTTCTGGAAGTTGTAATTCCTACGTTCCATGAACACCTCTGGCCAAAACTCTGCGAAATATTCCCTTTGATAGACCTTGCTCTCCAAAGCCGCTTTGCAATCGTCAGGCAAGCTGCTGCCCGGTGTTTTGCGACAATTTGCGACTTAATGACTCCAGAGGCAATGCGCCACGTGATTGAGAAAGTCCTACCACTAGTCCAGGATCCATTGGTGTTAACGAACAGACAAGGCGCGACAGAGTTGATTTATCGTGAGTTCCGTTGTGGCGTTTTCCCGACCTCTTATCTATTCCCCATATTTTTAGATGTTGTGAATCGCCTTGATATCAAAGCCCTTCCATACGTCATCTTTCTGGTTGTGCCCGTCCTTGGCCGAATGAGCGATTCTAATGATGCAATTCGCTCCACTTCAACGAACATTTTTGCCTCTTTGGTGAAGATGATCCCCCTCGAGGTTGGTACCCGCCCTGCGCTATTTCTGATGAACTGAAACCCTCTCCATAGGTCGGTCTCCCTGATCCTCCAGGTTTCTCTGAAGACCTTCTGAAACGCCGTGATACCGAACGTGAATTTCTCAGCCAACTGCTCGATGGATCGAGGGTTGAACAATACATCATCCCAGTGAAGGTAAATGCCGAGCTGAGAAAATACCAACAAGAAGGCGTTAATTGGCTTGCCTTCTTGGCCAAATACCAGTTGCATGGAATCCTTTGTGACGGTACTGTGATCCTTTTCGCGGTGTATGTCCTCTTCGCATTCTTAATCTTTTATGCAGATATGGGGCTGGGTAAAACGTTGCAGTCCATCTGTATTTTGGCTAGCAAACATCGTGAACGCGTCGAAAAACATGGAATATCTGACTCACCTGATTCTGTCCACCTTCCGTCCCTGATCGTCTGTCCGCCAACCCTAACCGGCCACTGGTACTACGAGATACAAAAATACGTTGAAAACCTTCGCCCAGTCCTGTACACGGGAAATTCGAGAGAACGGTCCCGACTTTTGGGGAAAATCCAGTCGTATGACGTGATCATCACTTCTTATGAGGTCGTCCGCAACGATATTGCGAGTCTCCAAGGGTACAAATGGCTTTATTGCATTTTAGACGAAGGGCATGTCATCAAAAACGCTAAGACCAAGCTCACAAAGGCGGTGAAAAATATTCAAGCCCAACATCGTCTCATACTCTCTGGAACTCCCATACAAAATAATGTTCTTGAGTTATGGAGTTTATTTGACTTCCTCATGCCTGGATTCCTAGGGACCGAGTCTTCCTTTAATGAGCGCTTTGGTAAACCAATATTGTCAAATCGTGATGGGAAGTCAAAAACTGGTGAAGCAGGTTCGTCCCGCCCCCTGTTATTTCTAATGCAAAAAAAATGCCTGACAGCATTTGGGAAGCTGCACTCGCCTTGGAAGCACTTCACAAACAGGTTCTTCCATTTCTACTGCGCCGTCTGAAAGAAGACGTCTTGAATGATTTACCACCAAAAATCATCCAAGACTACTACTGCGAACTCTCAGACTTACAAAAGTATTTATACGACGATTTTGCCAAGTCGAAGGCTCGTTCCTCCGCTGCAGATACGGTCAATACTGAAGGAGCTGGGCCTGGACAGCAACATGTGTTTCAGTCGTTACAATATCTGCGGAAATTATGCAACCACCCTGCCCTGGTCCTCAAATCCAACACTGAAGCCATCGAGTCTGCCTTCACCCATCTGGGTAATGCAGACACGAGCCTCAACGAAATTCATCACGCCCCAAAATTATTGGCATTGAAGTGAGTTACCATCAATTTGAAATCTATACATATTTTTTGCTCAGTAACGTCTCAGGCAAATTCTGCAAGATTGTGGAATCGGTTGTGCGCAGAATGTGACCATCGATCCCCACAGGACAGAATTGTTGGACACAGCCGCCGAAAGCTCCACGTCGTTTTCTCAACACCGGGTTTTGATTTTCTGCCAAATGAAACAAATGTTGGATATCATCGAGAGTGACCTTTTCAAAGCTCATATGCCCTCGGTCACATATATGCGACTAGATGGGGGAACGGATGCCAACAAACGTCATGCAATCGTCCAGACATTCAATGCCGATCCAAGTATCGACTGCCTGTTGCTGACCACCCACGTTGGCGGACTGGGATTAACCTTGACCGGTGCTGACACCGTCATATTTGTTGAACACGACTGGAATCCAATGAAAGATCTTCAAGCGATGGATCGTGCTCATAGAATCGGACAAAAACGGGTTGTCAATGTTTATCGATTGATTACGAAAGGGACGTTGGAAGAGAAAATAATGGGGTTAGTTTGCCCTTTTCTTTTTTTCTTCTTCGACTCACCAAAATCTTTGTCCCTAGTTTGCAGCGTTTTAAACTCAACATAGCGAATTCTATAGTTACCCAACAGAACTCTGGCTTGGCCTCGATGGATACGGACCTTGTATTGGATTTATTCCGCCGAACAAGCGAGGAGGAAGACGCACTTGCTAGCGCGAAAGCCAAAGCAAAGGAGTCATCTGGGCCCGTCTCACAAAAGAATCTGTTGCATGGTCTTGAAGATTTGCCGACTGAAGATGAGTACCAGGGATTAGACATAACAACTTTCATGGGATCGCTGGGTCGCTGAGAGGCCACATTGTGACTACTTACATCGAATTTCATTATAAATTGTATACAATGCATTTGGGAGTTTTAGTTGCTTTGAAAACCGTGAACAATAATAATAAAAAAGGATGCTCTGTAAAGAATGTTTGAAAGAATTAGTAAATTTTACATAATGGCGACGGTATCGAGTACCTAACAGCAGAATTGGAGGTTATCATGTCGGTCGTCTGTGATTATTCTCCTCATCTGCATTAAAAGGTCTAATTAAGAGGTTGGTCATGTAGAGTCATAAACTTCATGGTGACTCGGAAGGAGTATGATCACAACAAATGTAAGTTACCAGGTGATGCCATTTGATGATTGTGAATCAGATTGCATGAGCTATGAGGAGAAACATAAATTGCTGGGAAAAAAATACTGAGGGTACCTGTTGCACAAAACTGGTCTGCTAAAACCTCTGGAGTAAAAATATATTTAAGAGCTACATTAATTTATATTAGGTCCATGAGTTAAAAACCCCAAAATATTCAGTTAGTGTTAAGGTAGATACAAAATAGGGGGTGCAATTTTACTTGGCTTCAGCTGAATTTCATTGAATGCACCTGAAAACCAGTCAACAGATGGTGATTTCATATTCTAGAATACAAGTGAGATTACATAAAGAAGTGACTTTCTTCCTTTGAAAGAATATTCAATAAGGAAGATAGCCAAATTAGGCAGTTCTGCCTTCTTTTGGTAATATTTATATCAAAATGGCCACCTTGTGATATGAAAATCTTCATATGTTCCTGAGATTTTTTCAACATTTAATTGTTCTATACTCTATGGGGGGACTCTATGGGGGGAGTAATATCCAGGACCTTCTTGGAGCTGCTGAAATTGGCCATTTTTGTGTATCCTTATACTATGGGACCTCAAACCTTTGTACTTAGGCTTTATGACCATTGACAAGATATAGCTGTGAGCACAAAAATTTGCATTATTAAAATTCCACAAGCTATTCCAGTGATTTTTACAAAATGCCTAACCCTCAATATTAATTTCCGGCACTTTAGGCCAACCCACATAAGGAGTTATCAATGACGATGCGGATGGAGGCATGTTCATTGGGTGCGGTTTAGCGGAGCGTATACTTTAATGAGGTTTATCCGTATCCAGAACTTTCTCGATTTCCTGCCGAATCTCCACCAAGTTCACTCTCAGAGTCTTCACGTCTTCGAATTTGCGTTGTGCTTGGGCTTCCTCGACAAATGACTCGAGAAGACTCTCTTGTTCGAGTAGGGGTTGCAGTGTGTGAGCCAGAGCTGAATCTATGCCATCTTTTGCGTGTGATGCTTCCGTACCATTGGTTTCGTGCTCAAATTTAGAGCCCGAAATCTTGGATTTGGGTAGTGACTATTTAAAATATCTGAGTGACCATATTTCGAGCTTCAGAAATGCTCACCTGGAGAGGAAACATATTTTTTTGCAGAAATATGTTGGCACGCGTCATAATGGCGGCTTGCACCCGATCTTGTGAGCTTCCCGGACCATTTGGGCAAGGCAGTGCTCGTATTCTTTTTGAGAGCTTGTCGTATTGAGCAAAAGAGTCGAGTAGGCGCTTGCGCGCAGCCGAAGCATCTTTTGTCGGTTGATCGTGGTGACTGCAACCAAGGGTGAGCCGATGTCGTCATATTCTTGTCAACACCACACCTTAGGGCCATCAGCAATTCCTGAAAATTTGGAAGCGATTCCTCAATGTCAGCTTCCAGGCTGATAAAATTCTGGAAAATTTGCAAAGTTGAGAGTTTGCAAAGAAAAGATACACGCAAAAGTTGCAAACATCGTAAAGCTTCGCAAAATCCGGCACAACGCGGGATTGTTGGTAATACTGCTGCCGTCTGATATGAGTTAACGACAATTGCGCTACGCAAATGTAGGCATGCAGACGCACAAGAGTATAGGTCGGCACTGTCGACATACCCGTACCCCCTTGAGGAATTTATCTTCCTCCTCTGGTCCTCCAGGCTGATCTGAGCTCTTGGCCATCTTCCGCCGTTTCACCCCATAATCAACTCCTTCTCCCACTTCTTCGATCTGTCGTGCGTGTGGGTCAACGACAAAGAGGGTGGAACATAACACATTTCGGTGGGGATGCTTAATGGGCAATGAACAAATTATTTGGCCACAGAGTCTGCAATGGTGTTTCCGATTTGAAAGGGGATGAAAAGCAGCGCTGGCGATATCGATGTTGAGTAATGTAAAAGGCTAAGGTATCTCCACTCACAGGCAAAGAGGACATTTGTTGACGGATGCATCGTCCTGCCAAGGAGTTATGCGTTGCTCCGCGGCTAAGAAACGAAATACAGATCAGCAAGAATGTTTTTTTAATAGACAAGTCAGAAGACCAACCTCGAATATCCGTCGTCGTTGGATCGCCGAGGCTACCAATGACAATCCCTCTTAAAATATCACTAGCATCATGTATGTTGAGGCTACGTAGGCTTCGAAAATCCAAAAATGAAGAAGAGATCCGGTTTTCACGTCCTCCTACTCCAGGACTTGGTCGTAAGTCTTTCTTCGAATCCCCCCTTGGCATTTCCGCAGTATGGTAGGGGAAATGGAGTGCAATCAGCTTTTCGAGCCGCCTCTCAAGCTTGGTACGTTCTACTCTTTTAATTCCGTCATCCCCTTCGCCATCGCGGATGGAGCGACGAATGGCGAGGAAATCGTCCGTTAGCGGCCGATAAATTCCTCTTGGTTGGAATCCAGGTCGGTAAGGAGCATGTTTACTCAATAAGGCAGGTGCTGGAGAATGTAGGACCATCGGAGGTTCGTTAGATGTGGAAATAAAGTTTACTATTGGAGGAGGTAGTATTTGAGGCATGTGATTTGATTGCCTGCTGGGCTGAGATTCCAATTTGTGAATGCTGGGTGGCGTAAGAGCTGTATGTTCAGGAGCACCAGGAGATAGAATGGAGGATGCAGAGAATGAGTACACCTCATTTCGTGCTTTTTCGGGCAGACGAGGTGGGAGGGAAGAAACTGAAATGTTACGGGTATGACTTGCAGGGCTTCGACGAGCGCTCTTCGGAACCAGGCGACGAAATGTTGTAGTCTTCTTTGGGGTGGAATATAGGCTGGCCGAGCTTGATCCCAAGGCGGTAGAAGCAGCTGGGACTTCGTTCTGGCTTGTAGTTGCGGGACTTACATCCTCGACGGGACCAGGATATTGGAGCACTGGCGTCGATTCCTTATCTGAGGTTGATACCAGTGGAACAACGGGTTGCTGGATAATTTCTGAGTTAGTTACCTCTAGGGTGGATGAACCGTCCGAGGGTGGGACTACTAGTGCAGAGATTTCGAACTCCCGTTCCGCAAAGGCATCAGGCTGCGGGATGTCGTGACTCTCGTCGAGGAGTTCATTGTTGGAACCCTCCTTCCCACTATCAAGGAGAAGCTTTTGGGGGTGCAGGAACGGTGGTCCTATTCCACTGGAAGCTCCAGATATATGGGGAGGTGATTGGTTGGGGATCAAGTGAAAATTCGGGCTCGATAAGTTGCGTGAATGCCTCTTGGACTGATGTACATTAAGTTAGTGGAAGAGAAGAAAATACGTATAGTGGGTTGACCTTGTAAGCTTGGTATGGAACATAGGTCGCACCTGGAGGGGGCGAAGATGAGCTGGACATGATGACAGACAACCTGTTGTGGTCATCCCTTTTGATCACGGACCATCATGTCCGCTTTGTCTGGAATCACCGTTTCACCTGATCTCGCCTCAACTTTTGCTGTCGCCGTCCAATCTAATGCAGTCCGTTTCATTAAAGTTTCTATTCAAAATGGTCTCTTATTTGAAGTCTCTCTCATTCCCAAAATCTCACCCGAAATCGCCCAGAATCTCTTGTGCACGATAGTTCTATCCCAATCTTTGGTTCTTTCGAGGAAGACCTGGTGAAACTGCAAGACGTCGATGTTCTGCAAGACGATTCCCCTGCTTACGTTCTTGCTAAACTGGATTCCCCTTCGGATTGGATAGCAATATCTTATGTTCCCGACTCCGCACAGGTTCGAGAGAAGGTAATGCCTTCGTTAGCCCATGATTACATCTTTAAATCTCTCGTATGTAGATGTTATACGCCTCCACGCGGTTAACATTACTCAAGTCCCTAGGATCTACTGTATTCACCGATTCCATTTTCGCTACCTCGAAGGAAGATTTGACTGCCGATGCCTACACGTCTTACCTCCGACATGTTGCAGCACCCCACCCCCTGTCGATTCGCGAGCAAGAAATGATTAAATTGCGTGCAGCAGAACGCGAAACTGCCTCATACGATGGTAGCAGAGCAAGAACAAGCTACATCGGCACTGGTGTAGGCCTGAATTGGTCAGAAGAGGCTGAGCGAGCCGTGAAGGAGCTCGGACAAGGAACTGGTTCAACGCTTGTTATCATTGTAAGTTGGATTTCCTCTGAATTGCCTCAGTTTCATACCTTCCACCAGACAGTGGAACCTCAGAACGAAACTCTCACTTTGCATAGCACCGAGGACATACCGATTGCATCATTAGGTTCCTCTCTTCTTGCATCTGAACCCTGCTACGCCTTATTCTCCTGGTTGCATTCTGTTGGTTCGAATGCAAAACGTGAAATCAGTACGTCAACATGCCTCTTGAAGAAACTCTTGTCCGTAAATTCGTGCTAACCCTTCGTGCAGTATTTATCTATTCATGCCCTTCCAACTCTCCTGTCAAAAACCGTATGATCTACTCCTCAGGGTCCACTTCCACTTTCCAAACTGCGAAAAACATTTTAACCTCATTATCACCCCCCGTTGTCATGATGGCTCGTAGAGTTGAGACGTCGGATCCAACAGAACTTGATGAAGAGTACTTGAAAACTGAGCTGGGATGCACAGACAATGGTGTAAATGCTCCTCTGGCTGCAGCTCCGAGAGGGTTTGCAAAGCCAAAAGGCCCTCCTAGGCGTCGCTGAATATTGGGAAATGAGATACTCATGTGATGCTACTGTTCCCGCATATAAGTAATATATATCTGGGGCTACTGGTGCCAACTTTTGTCAAGTCTAACCCCAAAAGACTTGTTGCAGGCCCAAAGGCTCATTTATGGTGCCAGCCACCTGTAGGCTACTTTTGTACAGCCGAAATAACTTGCCAAAAAAAGGGTATTTTTCTTATCTTATATATATATATATCTTATATATTAAGAGAAGGGTGGTGGGAAGATTACCCAATAGATGACAAATTGATGACAAAGCTGATTACATGTAAGCTGGGTTTGAATCCGAGTGCA
>Ga0307509_10002949_pt1 | contig 26710 bp, 29 predicted proteins | sample 10_EM_MG_FD_202245 | JGI IMG/M metagenome (GOLD analysis project Ga0307509, IMG submission 202245) | Populus trichocarpa ectomycorrhiza microbial communities from riparian zone in the Pacific Northwest, United States - 10_EM | ecosystem: Host-associated > Plants > Roots > Unclassified | place... | reverse complement strand
CCTTATCCTAGGTTTACCAGCTATGTGTATAATATATATGAGACCATACCACCTCTGGATACCACTTGGTATACCATTTGGGCTAAGGTGATAGTGATTGTAGCTACCTATCGTAGGGTCGTTACAGGAGGCCAGGGGGCTTTCGGGACAATTACCTTAGTAACCAGCTGGAACCATCTCCTCTTTATTTGTAGCATTACTATGGGTTGTCAGTAGACTCTAGAGATATGAGTCTTATCACGGTAGAGTGTGTCCTGAGAGGTTGGCTATGGGTAGCTCCTATTGAGCCAACTATCGGTTACATCTCACTGGTGGAGCTTGTATGTCTGATTATCATATTGAGTAGTCGAGTAGATTAAATGATAGACTGTGTAGCTTGTATAGACAAAACTACCACTGGGCCAGTGAGTCCACCACCTAGGTATTGACTCCGATTGGTGTTATAACAGTTAGATACTAGCATAGCTACTAGCATGACTTCAATAGGAAGAGTTTTTCTATCTGCGGTTGTATTGGAGATGCATGACAGAAACTCATGTCTTATTGACAGAGTTAAGCGTACCTGAGCTGGTCTGATACTTCCGGCAAGATAATTCCTGATGGAGGATATACAATGGACAGCCCTAAGCAGGACAGGGTACTCGCACAAGGTTAGAGTAGTGGTGAATATCAAAGGCTTAAATCTGATATCCACTTAAGTTTAAGTGTTTGACATTCTACTTTGATAACCAACTTTCCTTGAGAGAACTTATTGAGTCAAGCTTGCAGCTTAATAATAGTAAGTTTTACCGTTTTGATTCTTCGTGAATTATTTACTCTATCTTTATCTTCTACTTTAAGTTTTGGTGCAGTCGCAACCTTAGAGTTCACCTCTCTATAGGGTGCCCCTGTTACAGTAAGAAAGCTCTAGAAAGTGCAATTATCAAGGAAGCACTCTACAATTTGGAGTAGTCGAGTACAGAACTGCTTCTTATAGTAGGAAATTAATTGAGAGGTTACTCAAGGACTCGAATTGGAGATAAAGACCATGACTTGTATTGCCAACCACTCTTGTATAGTACAACTATATCAATACAGCTAACCTTTTAGTATTCTTGTAGTAATCTTAATGCAGTTAGGAATGTTCCTGTAGCAATGATGGTGTACAATTCATAATAAATTTTGTGTCTGTAATATTGTGTGTAGATATCAAAGGATGAACTACTATCCATATCACCTATAACCTTGATATTATAAGTACTCAAATAGAAGAGAAATGTGGTAGGATGTTGCAGTTACCTCGCCTTGTATAGTGCTGTATGTATTTCTTTTGTTCAGCTAGACTCTGGCCGAGTTGGACGTGCTTTCCCCTTGATAAACTGATAAGGGAAATTCTAATGTACTAGTGCATCTGTCTTCTATTCGGGTACTTACAGTACTCATTTCTTAACCTGTGCTCTCATTCACACTCTTTTACCGTCATGCTAAAGCAGAGATCATTGAGTATATAGGTAAAAGAAGTAGCAACTAGAGTTAAGATTCAATATAAAAGAAGTAACGATCAATGATAAGATAAGTGCAATAAATGCAAGTAGGAAAAATGAATGAAACTTATTCAAGTGAATAAAAGTGGCTAAAACAATAGGTCTTGCAGAGCAGAACATTGAAAGTAGATATTTTACAATAACTACAAGCAAAATAATTTCTGCCAATCCTACGATCAGGGCCGTCAGGTGAATGGTGAAAGATATGATAATTGAAGGCGCAGGGGATGAGTTTAGAGAAAAACCGGCAAAGGAGACAGTATCCTGGTCATTTTTGGAACACTCTTAGTACCAGTTTATGGGTAACTGGGTCATTCTACATAGGAGGAAGGCCAGTAACTATTATGATATAGCCCATTACATGACTAGCATGAGTATTCCCTTTGGGAATAGGGAGTCAGAGTTGAGTAAACTGTTGTTGCTGTTCATGAGTAAGATGTAGGAGTTTGTAATTTTTCCATCAAATCTCAGGCTAGCCATTCTCGATATCGTGAATGTGATTGCAAAATTAAATGCCATACCCCTCCCATATGCTGCTCTGCTATAAGAAAAGAATTAATCACCATAGTGTCCAAAAGTCAAAAGAAAAGTGGCATCCAGCTTCTAACGACATGCAATTGGGTAGAGTAGTAGCTGTGCTGCTAATCAGCTATGTCTACCCCTTCCATATGTAGGTTGTAGTCGACTGTACTGTCTGGTAGGGCAACCTCTCGGATTGGCTGGTTTCACTATACCTGACAAATTAAATTACAGTAGGCATTATGATTGTAGGGGCAGAAAGGACAGTGACAGCGATGAATAGTATAGTTTCCCAGTTCTGGTTGCATATTATAGGCAGTTGTAAGAAATCTTACTAATGACTTATATTGCCAGATAACAGCCAATACCTGCTGGTCATCAGGTATTACTCAAGAAATTGTACCCCAGGGCAAGAGGGCTTTTTTATTTTTTATTTTTTTTATTTTTAGTACTCAAGGATATTCTGCTGAATTTGGGTGTGCAGTGCCACAGGTGGCAATTTGTAGGTTAGGTACCTTAGAGCTTGAAACAATGGAATATTGCGAAAATAGTTATTACAATTAAGTATAAACTGGTACTGCCGGAGGGCAAAGCTGCAGCAAGCCGGAGTACTGCACATGAGGTGGGGCTCAGTGGGAGGATACCAGGTCCCAGATAGGGTAAGTCTAAGTCCTGTCCTGAGAATTGCTCAACTCGTGAGGTATACATAAAGGAAAATGTATATCCATGCTCATATAGAGCAAAACCCTTATACCCTTCTAGTATAGACTTATTCAGAAGTCTAACTGTATGAATAGAGCCACCAATAAAACCTATTATCATTTCATCAATTGAGACTTCAGTAGCAGGAATGAAATACTGTTGAAAGCGTTATTGTAGAGTACTCCAAAGGGGTTCTAACTTCTGGTACTAGAGCTGATGGGGTAAATTTTCAATCGGAGAAGAGATATGGCAGAATCGTTTCAGCTGCTCAAAGTGTACTTGGCCTATCTACCGGGATATTATATTATCCTATTAACACTACCACTATTGACACTTATATTACATTTATTTTACCTGTGAAGTGGTGCAAGACCATCTTTCCACCAGTAATCAGGTATAGTACTTTAATGATACAAGCCTATATAGATGATCAAGCCAACAAAAATCATCATTTCCCCTACCTGTGCGGCATACCACTTCCTGGAACTATTTCTCCCTGCCCCCTTTACCATTGCATAAGTATTGGTATTGACAGCAAGATTTGCAAATTGCCCTTTATCGAAAAAGAGCATAAAGAAGTCTGACAGGGATCGGGGTGTGCGATGGTCTGAGCCTAGATCATGAACCATATTATCTTGACGAAAGAACTCCTGTGGAAGGTTTAGAATCCACTTATGGGGCGGTCTTGGGTGCTTATAGGGCTCAAAAGACGGAATGGGAGGTAGAGCTTGAATGAGGATGACCTTCTGCTGATTGTCCCCCACTTCCTGGGCCTCCGCCTCCTCACCACTGGCACTACCTTCTTCACTTTCATCCCTTACAGGTACTTCATTCTCTTGGTACTCGTCTTCGGGGTTTCCTTGGTTGTTGACGAGTTCCATTTCATCCGCCTCCCCCAAGCCTCCAAGCTGTCCACCCCCAAATCCATAGAATTCACCTTCTCCTTCGTCACTCTCATAGACTTGATTCCAATCGTCCATGGTTGTGAGACTTAAGATTGGCTGATTCGATCAGTGGGATTTGACTCCGGATGCGAAAGCGCAAAGTCTCTACTCAAATCTCCACTGAGTTGCTCCACCGGGTTGTGCTTTCTCCCCCATCTTGGTTGACTAAGCCCTCCTTCCGGTATGTTACGTCATGATTGTTCTGATCGCTTACCATTTTGCCTAGTCCAGTTACGCTCATGACCCACGCTATCGCCTTAGCCTTTAGCCACAGTGTTTGAATACAGGTTAAGGGATGGCCCGTGATGCTAGCTTTTGTGAAATTCCTTTCGATACTGGTCGAATATGTGTGCTGGTCTTTTTATATAGTGGGCAGAACGAGACCTATTTAATCGATTTAAAACCAGTCGTTAAGCTAATGCTCTTGAAAATGCCCTTTATATCCCCGGGCGATGGTTTTCTCTCTCTTTCTCTCTCATCCACAGCGCCTGATTGGGAGAGAGCATGTGGCGTTGGACCTACCCCTTTGGTCATTCGAGTGAACTTCTCCCGGGCAACCAATTTCCTCCACGAAATCACAAGCAATCTGAGAACACAGGCCACAACTTTCGTATAATAGCATGCTATCTTCAAAATATGGTGGAAACGATCTAGTCCTCACAAACAGCTTGTTTGATGCTGGTCTCTATGGGCGAAGGCCGGTGCCGAAACAAACTATGTAACACCTTTTTGATATGAATCACGTATCGTATTAAAGTTATATCGCATGTCTAATTTTGCCGACCCCAAGCCGCCCGATCAGGATTTATAGCGAGAGGTAACAGACCCAGCGAAACTCCTCGACCTGGGGAGGCTCTGTGTTCCCAAGAATGACTTTTCCAGCTACCGATCTTGGGCAGAGCCCAGGCCAAAAATACAAGAACCCCGTTGACTGTGACCTCAATCAAGCATTTCGAGCAACGGTATAGCTGCTTTCACATGGAAACGGAACGCCCACTAATGGATCAATAAAGCACTACCCCGTGCCCACAGAGACCCCATCTACTCTCCTGAATTATCTAGCTTACGCCTTGACAGCTTTGCGTTTGCCCACGCGTCTAGTCGAATAGAAGCTAACTTAGTCCGGCACGCAGAATGATCACGTTGATTCTTAACCCGAGGTGTGCTCATGGGTTTCTTGATGGAATTGCCTAAACTCTCCCTCCTCTTGCATCAGGGTAGCCCTCCGGAAGTGGAACTTGAGCACAGCTGGCTACCGGGTACGAGTGCTAGTTTATGATTCAGCGGGGGTGATCAAGAATATTTGTTCGTGCGGGAGGGGGGATACATGAGATTCTGGCGTAGAGTTTTTGAAGGTGCATTCGGTGGATTTCTGAGAAGCTGGAGAGGGAACCCGGTAATTTGCCCTTGAAATCTCTTGGCTGAGGTTTGCCGTTCACAAGAGGAAGCCAACGCGGTGTCAACGAGAAGGTGAGGGAAACAAAATTGTGAATTGAGCGTTCCCAGATTGTTTATCGCAATCTTCGATTCACCCCTCCTGTCTTTTATTTGTTGCTCTACCCCTCACTTGGTAACTAAACGGAACAGTAGCTAGTCACTGCTCAATTGTCACTCGATTTTTCATTTTTTTCCAAGATTTTGATCAAAAAAAAACTTTCACTCTCCTAAATGTTGCATTCTCCTAGATGGTGCACTCAGGAATACATCCGTAGAGGAGGGTGCAGCTTATTCTCTTACTTGTATCTGGCATAAAGGATTTAAAAATAAGGCAGGTTTTTTTCTCTTTTCTTTTTCGCTGGTCTGGTGGTCGTGTGACAACAGGCGTTATTCTCAGATACTTACCGCCAGAAATAAATAGAGTACGTTGGAGCTACTCTTCCTAGTAAGATCTCTTGTATCCTTTCTTTTTATTTGTCTCGGCCAAGGGCTGAAAGAGAACCTGTTATGTTGTCTGTTCTCCCTTTGATCCAAAAGGGAAATTTTGGACGTCCTAGCGTGGTCCTCAACCACTCAACCGGTAGTTCCTGCGATGCATAGAGAATGATCCGAATATCAGTGCTAAGTCTTCGGAACTAGTGTGTAGTACCTACATTGGTATCACCCAGTAAGCAGTATCAGTCAGCATCTATATCTCGCGATATCTCTACCAAGCACATCAGTCGGGTAAGACAAACCTTCAATAAGACCTGCCCCAGCAATAATCCCCTCCATTTCGCATCCCGCAACACCAGCACCCACTGCAACCCCCTAGCCGAGACTGAAACGAGAAACAATTATCACTTCCTATACCTTTCATAATTTCAAATCTTCCTCCAGAAAATAACTAAGGGCTGCCGCAGATCACCCACCGGTGTTCGCAACCAAGGGATAAATGGACGAAGCGAGCAGAAGTCTCGACAGTGAGGACGGGGGAGAAAAGCTCATCGTGAGGATTAGGTTATGAGCGGGAGATAAACGGTCTATCAGCTACCAAACCTGGACTAGATTTAGTCATCAATCTGGCCACTATCAGGATATTTTCTGGCTTTGGCCTGAGCTTCTTGCGAGAAAGGGCAATGCCAATGTTGGACTAGTGGGCTGTTTAGATTCTTGTGGTGCTGGAGTGTTAAAGAGCCACGAGCGAAACGCGTGGGCTGATTTAGCAGGATTCCAGCATGACGTTTAGGCTAAGCACACGCACCAGCTTAGTGCATTATGGTGCGATTGTTTACAATGCCCTAGGAAGGGAGAACTGTCCTGTCTGGAGGTTAGCGTTTGCTAGCGGTCATTGGGCTCTCTGGGGGTTTCTACTCCCGTGCGAGCGTTACCAGTGCTTTGTGGTTGCTTGTGCTGTGGTTATGAAGGTGTGAGGGTACTGTACTGGTAGTGGAGAGTCTTCCGGGTTCAAGCGGCCTTTTCCGTATTCAACCCCACCCCTTTCTTCTATTCGATTCCAATACGGTACTGATAGGGTCCATAGTTACAAACCTCGATTCCTGGACAGACCCAATGATAGGTAACTCCTTTTCGGGTTTCATCATCCCGAGCTCTCCATAACCACACCGATACTGGGCTTCAAGCCCAGGACTAAGCCGATAGCATATGCACTGGTATATATAGGCACAATGCCGTACCTGTTGGTGCCTCTACCTCGGATGTTACTTTACTCGAATGCATCTACCCGGTGTAGCCGGATCTGACAAGTCTAAGCGCACGAGATCACCTTATCCTGGGGACATGGGGAGTAGAGTTTGGAGCAGGTACCTAAACAGCAATCGCCTTAACACAGTGAAACCAAACAGTGGTAGCTATTTCTAGAGGCTTTCCCTGTATTTTGGGCCATTTACTCGGAAGTGGTTAGTACTTGCTCCGGGCTTACTCTCATTCCCATATGCTAAATCCACTCTCACAGAGCGTTGAGTATAATATTAGTATAGTCGTGGTTCTCAGATGGGATCGTAACTCTGAAGTCAACTCGATCATGCCCAACGGACAACAGTATCAAGTGCAATTCGTCGGCTTTATTTTTCCTTTCCTCTTAGGTAAAGCACGGAAGGGTAACCGCCTACCCACCAGGAACCCACTCGCACCGGATAAGGATAGTTGAAAAGCAAATATATCAACGTTGCTGCGCTGCTTGAGGGCGGATACCGCCAGCGGTAGAAGGTCGACGGATCCTTCTACTGTAAGTAGTCACTGGATCACTATCATAGATTGGAGATACCGTATGCAGTAAGAGCTGGAATGATTGAATCTCACCATAAGGCATCCAAAATTCCCCTCCATACACAAATGGGGGAATTGCCCCGGAAAAAAATTGGCTTTCAGCCCTCCGCTGAGACAAACAAAGAGGGGGATACGACAGGCCACAGGAGAGGCAATCCCAACGTCCTAGCGTGAGCTCCAATCGTTCCGGTCCTAACGTTAGCCTATCATACTTTAAAAACGCCTACCTGCCGTACTGGGACGAACGCTATAATCGAATTCCAATGAATGAATCGGTGGATGAAGATTTTGGAGGAAAAAGAAATATCCAATATAAGTTCACATCTTTAGATATTTTGGGCTGGGCCATTATTAATGCGCTTTTCCGGCCCACCACCATATGTTGCCGTCGGCCGGGTCGATCCCATTTCACTCAAAAGAAGATCACTAGAAGTGGAAAAAAAGAACATACAGGGTGGTTATCTAGTTCCAGAGAGTCATGAGGTCTCTCCAGTCGAAGGAACGGGTAGAACTGAAATAGAACCGCGCGATACAGTACCACCTACAAGTCATTCAGGCTCCGATTTAAATTTTTGTGTTTCGAATCGATTCGAGGGATATTACGCCTCGATCGGGTCCCAGTCGAACAGCACTGACCAAATGAACCTGATCGTGGATGCTGACGCCAGGCGATGCATCGCGAACAACTGTCTTGAGCAGGTTTTCACCGCCGCTATACCACTGCGAAGTGAACGCATAGCCCGCTCCCCTAACGTCCCTGCTATCCGCACTTTCCGGCCACGATACAAGACCATCACTAAGACATACCCCAGGCCAACCAAAGGCAAGTTGGGGCCTCTACAACTGTACTCGAGTAGTACTTGAGTACGAGGCACAAATACGTACTCGTACGGTAGCGTCGTGGGTGCGCTCTCTAAGGCTGAGATCCCTGCGGATCAACACAGCGAATGCCTTGAAATGGAAAAATGAATACGAAGTGCACCGTGCCCGAAGTCATCGATGTGCAAGCATTTCTTGTCAACTGGATGTAGTTATATATAGCTACATCCAGAGGGGGATATCCAGGAAATATCTTGAGAAATAAATTACTAGCAGAACCGACACGTTTCACAGCATTTTGGGCTCCCACGGGGGTGCAGTCAGGCCAGTGAAAGGCGTTGGCAGATCACTGGTTCGTAACGCTAGCGTAGGGGACTTGCGCAGGAGGCATAGCTGGTGTTAACATAAGTTAATGGCAAGGGTTGGCGGCCTGGGTTTTTGATCCCGCTTGCTTACGGTGTAACTATGAAACCTGGTCTAGAATTGAAGGCCCTAAATACCAGCAGCTCCCACTATACCTTTATGCCTTTATCAGGGTATAATTTCAACAAGATGGGGTTCAAGCTGTTTGAGAATTAGCTGCTTCGTGCCCACTTAGAAGGGCCGAGCTCAAGAAACCTGAAATTTGTCGGGACTTTCATGCGAGTGATAACCTCTAGCAGCACCTATTGATAACCCACCTATGTCAGACTACACAAACTCTCTATTTCCTGTGTGGTGGGGTCTGCTCGGCTGATCGGGTATCGACTGAGAATGGTATGACGAACTACTATCGATACGGGGAAATGACAGGCCTGGAAATATTATTTGACAGAACATAATTACAGGGATATGGCAAGCGATCACACTTTAGTTTTTTTAACCCTAACTAAACCCCCAGTTTACAGAACTCTCCAACTCTGCCTAGGATGTCTGATCCTGGTGGGTTTATTTAATCCACCTAGCAAGAGAGAGACCATTAGCCAAATTCAGTACTTGAGCTGGCCAAACAAGCACCAAATCTTCCTTATGGTCAAGCAATGGGAAGTAGATACAAAGGATAGACACCACCGGGCGAAGGCAAGTCACTAAACAATTAAAGCCGATCAACGAAAACCCACTTTGTCCTACAGTTATCCAACCAAAGCACCCCGGGCTGCAGTCAAAGCCGTGCATTAGTTCCCGCAACTATCCGAAAACCCCCCCAAGCATAACAATCACCCACCTCATCATAAAATCCCACACAGACAAAGTATTGCCAGTGGACAAAATTAACCGCGGATCAGAGATCGATGGCAACCCCCCCGTTAGCACCCTGCACTTTCAACACCATTTAAAGAACTTTACCTAGCTCAAATATTAATTGCTACTATGTATTCTACCTTATACTATTTTTTTTCTCTTGGTTTTAGTAATTGCGGTGTTGTTGTTGTCATAGCTTAAGTTTCTCCCTCTTGGTTGATCCGCGGTTAATTTTGTCCACGCACCATATCACCAGCAATTGAGTGAGCCAAAGTTCTTAATGAATAACCTAAATAATAATAAAAAATACTCACGATGGTTGGTACCAAGTACCAAGTACCCAATTGGTACTCGGATACGGCAGGACACTAGAACGAGCGAGGGGATAGCGCTTTCCCCTAAAAATTAATTGCTGTGCGGACATATCCAAGCGGTAGTCAACCGGAGAGTGAGGTGATCGTAGTATACCCTCGTACTGTTGGATGTAGCACACTTGTACTTGTACTAGGCTCCCGGTATACTAGGCTCTTCTAGACCACCGCACCCTAATAACAAAAACGGAAAACCGAGAGGATTCCCACCAAAATAGGGATACCGTATGGGACAGAACGCCCGTTCTGACAAAATACCCACCAGCAGGAAAGTTAAATTCTAAGAGGTGTTGAGTAAACTCCCTTTATCCTACTCATGACCTTGAATGCATCAAGCCAAAAAATATCAGCCCTTTTCATTTCGGCCACTTCCCTTTTTTCTCCCCCTCGCTACTGACATAAACATGCAGTATTTTATCCAGGCTTTAACAGCCGCAAAATACACCTTGTCTCGTTGCGGAAGTGTTTACAATCAAGCTCCCAGGTGATTGTGTGCAGCAACTGCATCTCGCCAGGATGAAATACCGTCATAATAATCTCATTTACTACCCTTGAATAGTCAGGACATAAACTTGGTAAAAATAAACCCCCTGGCCCACAACATACGATTACCTAAACATCAGCCGGGACGTTAGGCTATGAGAAACGCCGATCCCCGGAATTCTGTCAAACCGGGCATTCTATTATTCCGGTAATCAAAAAAGTAGCAAAAACAACAAGCCCGCGGACCTTGATCTAACTTATATACTAATCTGAAAAAACAACAAAACTTTTACTTACCGCGCAGATTATCAAAGTACCTTCGGATCCCAACCTCGGCTGTCTTTGATTCCCAAAATCTGGCAGAGTGACGTAGCAATACATGAAGCACAAATTCTCTCAAGTGGAGTAGTAGTGGTACCATGATTCACTTCACTTGACTTAACTTAACTTAACTTCACTCCTCCCTCGGGGCTCGAAAAACAGAAGGGGAAAGGGAAAGGGAAAATACCAGCTGAAAACCCCCCACCAGATCTTTAGTCTATACCCACTTCCCGAATGTGTTACCCACTCTCCAACTGCGGTGGTGGGGTGGTACAAAAAACCAAAAATCAGATTCTCATCCATGCATTATATCATGGCAACCACCTTACCTACGCCCCGATACCATGACTCCACACATGATGGTGTACCGTATACGGGTAATACAGTACGGCACGGATACAGTCCGTCAGCAAGTCAAGCACAAACAAACTAACACGCGCGGGACGCCTCTGCCGGAGTCCGGTAGTCTGCACGTTGAGGCGCAGTGAAAAAAAAAAGGAAAAGGAAAAGGAAACAAAAACGGTAACGACAAGACTAGCAGACAAGCTCAGGACAAGTTTTACTTCGCCAGGTTAACAGAGTTGCGGATACTAGTATTGGTGAATGAGTTCTAATATATCAAGTGAGCTGATCCTATACCATGCAATGAGAATGTCAACCCCTGTCAGGGCAGCTCTTTGTACTCCATCTGAACCCGGGGATTACAGGACTGGTGGAGATGGTGGGATTTTGAGAGTTAACTTTCTACGTACTATATATACTCGAGTATCATATGATGAATGAGGGGTGGAAGGTCAGCCGCAGGGTAGAGCACTCCTTACCATACCTGACCGCAAGGGTTAAAAATTTTACCATTCTATTCTGCCTACATTTTTGAGAACCCATAGACTACTAATAAATTTCGAGCTCGAATTTTTAGGTAAATTCATGCACCATAATCATGCCAGATAACTCGTACTCGAGCACGGGTTATTGCCTTATACTCATAATCGGCGGTCAGACCTTCGCAATCCGGGACAAAAACACACCCCGGGAGGGAATAAGGTTTTCTAGACGGGGGTATGGCTTATTTGGGCTCGCTGGATCTCATTGAAAGAAGGTAGATTATTTTTATGCCCTGCTAACTAAGCCTACTGCGGTTCAGTTGCAGCGATTTCCCACCCCGCAATCCGGCTATGGATTTAACCAGTATTTTTTGCGGCAACATACCCAATTTCCTTTAGGGAAGAGGAGGGGGAGGTTTGTCAAAGGTGTGTGGGGTGGTGGGGTTGTTGGGGGTGATGGTGGTGTGGGGTTAGTTACACGGCCGGATTGGGAAATTCTTCATCAATTCGTGGGTACAATTGGTCAAGGATGAGGTTTTTTAGGTTATTGATATTCTATGGTAGGTTCGAGTAAGTGGGTACAGTACTCAAGTGCGAGTGCAACGTAGCAGGGGGGGGACAATTAACAGAGGGGGCAGGGGGGGGGGATGATGCACCAAATATCTGGTGGCAAAACATCAAAGTTGGTAAGGCTGCGTGCTGCACCATAACTTTACCTCACCTCCTGTTCGTTGTCCACCATACTCGTATTCTGCTATAACATAATGCTATTTTTGGAAGATTTAGGAGTCTCAGTATCAAAAGGGAAAAAATGAAAAGGTCGTTTTGAAATTCGTGGAATACTGTATCTTGTGAATAAAAAAATAAAAAAATAAATGGTTATAAAACTGAAGACCAATTACGATAGGAAGTCGAATTAGGATTAAGTGCGCTCAGAGACAAAGCTAGAGGGGTTTTTCAGTGGTTAAACAGCCCATAAAGTGCATCTGCCCTAATTAGGCTGCAGAGGCCAAGTGATCCAGGTGAAGGATCATGACTGAGTTAGTGAATAAGTGAGTGATACGAGAGAAGACGAGGTGTAGCCCAGGGAAGAGGGGGGTGGGGGAACATGGAACTACAGTCTAGTTACAGCTCCAGCTTCGGCGCCCTCCCAAGAATCATACCTACTATACCTCCAACAGGAGAATATAAAAACCCCCTCTACCTCCCTCCCTCATCCTCAATTCCTCACCAGCACCGGTCTAGGAAAGCACACACAAGCCAATTCACAAGTCCTCCACTTGCCTCTTTTCATTCAATCTTTCCTCTCCATCTTAAAAACCAACCAAAGAAGTCTATCGCACCTTCTTCCACCCAAATTCCAAAAAAAAAAAAGACAGAATGCAGTTCACAACATACATCCTCGCGACCTTCACCCTCATCTCTGCCGCATTGGCAACCCCCCTCGGTGACTTGGTTGAGCGCGCCCCCGCCACGTGCGGTACTCAGCCATATGATACTACACAGGTACCCCCCCCCCCCTTTGTCTCTCTCAATCGTGTTCCGAATGAGGACTATTAGGACTAAAGGAACCTAAATGACAGTACACCTGCTACCCCGATCACGACTTCCTCCTCTGTCCGATCAATAACGGTGATGTCCTTCTGCCATGCGGGGATGATTGCTACAGTAAGAGTGCTGTATGATACCCTGCCGCCCACCTGTGTGAGATCCTTGTTAATGAGAAGACGATAGTACGTCTGCATTGACGAACACCTCTGCCCGGTGGCTTACCCGAAACGTTGCGGCAAGGCCTGCTACAACCCTAACCAGTACCACTGCGTCAATGGAATATTAGTGCAAAATTAAGCATTCTCCTTGGACATGACCGGAAAGGTCAAGGAGGAGGAGGGAGAGAAGGAGAGTGAATGAGAGGGGAATCGTGGATACACTAAACGGATCTAAGCAACCTTAAGATCGGACAACTCATAAACCTAGTGTTTCTTATGTTTGGAATGATGGATGGATAGTGATATATGTACTAGCTGTGGGTGGGGAGGAGTTTACGTCTTACGTTGGAAATACTCTTTGTATTGGACATGTTTTCCTGCTTATCTTTCGTCTGCGGGAAACGGCCAGTATCAGTAACGGATGACGAGAGTGGTGGAGGGGAGGGGGTTATTGAATGAATTGATTATTTATATGAAAAACAAAAACTCTTCTCAGTAGTGCCCCCAGTGAAAGTTTTGCGCATTGGGAGCGCGATATGGAGAAATCATTGGCAACGAATCACCCGGATATCCAGTCCTGACACTAAGTGACTAGGAGCCCTTTTTTTTTTCAAGCCAGAACCAGAACTCACTCACACTACCAAATGAAGCTGAGAACCCCCTCCTAAGACACCCCCGATTTAACCCATTACTAGTGCACCTACAGTACATTTTGCTCCCCCCAAAGTCTTTGCTCGCATATACCATACCTCCCCGAATGTCTGATAATCCGACTCACTGCCGTTCCGAAGAGAAAAAAATATAAAAACCGAATAAGCATCTGACCCTATCGATAAGCAAACGTAGCCGCAAACAAGGGCACACAAACAACCCTAACCAAATAACCCACGCCTAGTCGGAACAGCCCGGCCCCATTCAGTACTGTGCTCCATCAGTCGTATGTATAATAATAATAATTATATTACTATTCCCCTCGAATCATAAGCACGTTCGCACCAGGTAGCACAAGACAGCATACCAGTACCACCCCACAGTAAAACAAGCACAATGCGGGCTTATAATCCACGGTAATCCCAACCACACCAAGACCACACACTCACTCACTCTACGCACGGCACGGCAAGGCAAGGCAAGGCAAGTAAGCAAGCAAACACACACACGCCCTTTCAAAACCCCTAACCCTGCAGCCCCCGTCCACCTACCTATTATTCACTCGATACCGTTCCACAAGCCCAGTCCCAAATAGGGCCGAGTGAGCATTCATGAATATTCATCAAGTCCCGGCGGCGCTGTACAAAGCGCCAGGAGACGACTCCCATGCTGGACGAGGACGCAGAGCGGTGGGTAGGTGAGTGGATTGGCGGGTTGTTGGCCGTCGTGGTGGGGGGGGGGGTTAAAAACGCGACTTCCGATCCAGTTATTATAGGAAATTTGAGTTTTTTTTTGATGGAATTAATCGGGTCTTTCGAGTTAGTAAATTAAATTGGTAGTTATTATAATTATGATAGGTTGGTTCTCCGGTTGGCTATGAGTGGGTCGTGTGGCACCGTGGGTATCATACGACACTCGAGTGCAAGAGGAATGTGCTGAGACGTTGTAGTTTGCCTACCCGGTGAGGTGCTGTGAATCTTTATTTCTTTCACCTTTGCCCCAGCTGGGGGGCACAGCTTGTAGCGGCTTCCCCACCCCTACAGTACTCCAAAAGGGTATTTCGAGGATCTAGCACATTTTTCTTGTACCGTAAAGACCAAATGATTGAACTGCGCGCTATGTCGTTAGAGTTACTTCCTCCAGCAAGGCCTAACTCAGTGTTCCTCACCCTTTCTATATCTCTCAAGAGGGCTGGGCGGCTCTTCCGCTGTGTTTTCCACCCCTTTTCTAAAGTGGGTAATTCTCGACTACATAGCACCAGCTCTATTTGAACCTACATGGTATTCAGGCACTTGTCGTGGTACCCCCGTGGCACGGTTGTCTGTTGATTAACATCATAGGCGGAGAGGGAGAAATACCCTAGTATCTAAAATAGAATATAAAAGCCCTTTATAATGCCACTTATCGTACTTATCATACACTTGCAATCCCTAGTCAAACATGTAATCTAAAGTCTCAATCTTACAAGTACAGAGTGGATTATTTTTCGCCGGGGTCCATCTCTGCGGCGTCGGCAAAGGTCTCGCTCCCCAGATCCACCGGTTTAGCGGGCTCGGCCTTTACCTCAGGAGCAGCCGGCCCAGACGCACCCTGGGAGCTCTCTCCCCTCTCTTTCTCCTCTTGTCCAGGACCCTCCGTACCAACCCCCATTTCAACCACGCCAGCGAAGCTTCCCTCCTCCAGGTCCACTTCCTTTGCCGGCTCAAGCTCTTCGTCTTCTATGACAACTGCACTCTCTCCCAACTCACTATTTCCCTGCTCTGTCCCTTCATATGCTGGGAGCTCCTTGCCGTCTTGAACAAACACCCTTGTGAGTTCATCTTCAACGCTCTTCAGCCTATCTCTTAGACCCTCCACACTCTTCATCTTCTCTTTGAGCTCTCTGAGCTCATGCTCGACGCTGCTACGCTCTCTTTCCGTTCCGATCCTATCAAATTCCCAGCCGCTATCATCCAATTGCAATTGGAAAGTGTGGTATTTCTTGAGCTGTGCGCGAGAGGATATCGTGATGAGGGTTATCCCACGTTCCTTGGCAGTTTCATAGAGAAGGCCTTCAACGTCTTGGGAAACAGCAGATGTTCCCTCATCAATAAAAGCATATTTAGGCTCCTAAGTAACATGAGTTCTATATCAAGGTCATTTATGTAGGGGGTTCTCACGTGATAGAGGAGCCTCGCCAAACTGATTCGTTGCTTCTCGCCACCACTCAAGACGTCCTTCCATTCCTTACGACAATCCCACCCATCCTCCCTGTCTGGAAGATATCCCAGACGGACGGCGTCCAATATCCCTTTTAGCTCATGATCGGACCGTCCGTCTGCACGCATTTCCATCTCCGTGTGTGGATAGATAACTTGATCCTGGAAGGCGAGAACATCAGAACACGCAATTCAACAAGTTATGTGCATATAAATCGTGGATAGCGTACCCTTAATGTGCCCTGGGCAAGGTAGACTCTCTGGGGGAGGAACATAATTCCATCCATCCCTCCACCACGGGGCCTGCTGACAAGGCCTCTGTAAACCGGCCAAAGTCCCGCAACAATTCTAGCAATACTCGATTTCCCAACGCCGTTCGGCCCTAAGATCAACAAGTGCTCGCCTTGCTTAACTGTGATATCCAGGCTCTCCACCAATTCTTCTCCGCCCCTTGGCCAGAGTCCTGGAACGACAATAGGAACACCTTCGAACCTAACACCGTCGTACCCTTTGTGAAGAGTACCTTGGATATCGGCCATCCCGTATAATTCAGGTCGGGGGGTCGAGTACGCTTGGGAATGGACTCTATGAAGCGTTGACACAAGAGTATACACTCTCGAAGTATAGCCCGCCAATTCAGATAGGTCCTTGAAAGAGTACATCATACGGCCACCAGCATCCGCAAGAGACAGCATAAGCCTCTTGTTAGTGATAAAGCCCTTCATTCTGTCTCTTTCCCTACCTGCAGGCTCAGCTCCAGCGAGTTCAAGAACACCGCCAAGACCGCCCCAAGCAGGTAAGAAGACAGGGAGAGAGGTGATCAAGTACCCGAAGGCCGCTAACACTCATTATTACCACCAAACTAAGCCGAAAGGAGCAAACTTACACCAGCTGTACTTCAAGACAAAATCTTCAAGCATGTTGTATTGGATTTTAACCTATTGTCGTGATGTTAGGAAATAACTCGGCCAAGATGAGACACTAGGCAGTCATACATTATAAATGCCCTCCATGATTTGTTTTAGATCTTTGAAACCTTTCTCCAAGAACACCTTCTCCATGTCAGCGCCGCCGTAGAAGGCGACCTCTTCGGCATTTCCAATCAGCCGGGCTATAGAAAGTTGATAAGTAAATTGACCAGCCAATATGTAGAATTGTGCTTACTATGCAGCCCTCTGAAGTCACCTTCACGCTTAGCTTGGGCAGCAGCAAGTCTCCCAAATGGGGGGGAAAACTTCTTCAACATCCATGCAGTGCCACCGTAATTGAACAAGATGCCGGCTAATGCCATTGGACCCAACGATCTCATAAGTTGGTAATTGAAAACCACCAAGTCCAAGAAGGGTTTGCCAAGAGAAGAGTACAACGCAGCGGCCGAGTCACAGAACAGCGGAAGATCAGAGGTGATAAACTGATCAGCTCCTCCGCCCGTCAAGCCGCCATCGAGATTACCGAGCTTGTAATAGGTTTGCCTGTCATTAAGATACAAGTCATGTATGTACCGTGTCAAACGAGTGCGGAAAGCTATTGAGATTTTCGATTGGAGATATTTTATCTAACAAGCTCGATATTAGGATCTCAATATTCATGTATGGAACGAAAGGGATAAGGTACCATGGCATTGCAGTAAACAGCCGGACCACCGATACCAAGCCATTTTACAATACCCCAAGAAAATGCCTTCCCATTTCCAGCGACAAGATCTCGAACAATCTCACCGTCCAACCTCGCAACTACTAGACTGAGATAGGTTCTGCTTATCAGGAAGAATGTATGAAGTAGCAGTAATAGACTCTCTTTGCTTGTGAGCCTGGGTATCATGATACTAAGAAGGCTCAAGAATTGGTGAAGGAAAGCCAAATTTAACCCCGGCTTAGTGTTGACAGGAGGGCCCTCTCCTACATCAGAGTAACTGAGAGAGCGAGACTTCCGGCTCCCTAAAGGTTCGAGAAACAGGCGACGATGGGCATCAAAGGTAGTAGGTTTGGTAGGCTTTATTATCACTTTGGCAGTGGTTTGCTTGTAGGGAACGTAAATCAATCTAGAGCCTAATACCGGTTAGAAGATCGTTAGATGAGGCCCCAAATAGACAAAGTCTCTATGGGTAAAATCTACCGTCTTTGAGTTGGATCGCAGAGTTCCGTCGCAGAAGCACGCGACCCCGGCCCTCATCTGCCTTCCTTCGCCGCCGCCTTCGTTCATAGAGACCACCAAAGAGAGCGCAGAGGACAGTAGCAGCGAGAATACGGATTGATTTAGGAGAAGAGCGTAGGAGCTTCGTGTACTGATCTAGCAGTACCACGAGTGAAGGGCGAAGTGTTGACAGGTTTGCCATAACTCAAGGGGACACCGGGAGGCTGTCATACAGATAGCATAGGCGAAGTAGACACAAATTATCACCGATGGCCAAGTGAAAGTTCCAAAGAGTGGATGGTAACGAGGATTCGGAAAGTTGCTACTATTGTTTCTTTCTTTGGAAAGCCGGGTGAATGGAATAGGGTTTGAAGGGAATGGGGGGGAAACCCCAAAAGTTACTCGGAAGAAACGTGGGGAGAGATGTCAAAGTCTCTGCGGAGAACTCGTTTGCCCCCTCGGCATGTGACGAGGGTCGAGTTTAAGCCAGTCCGATCTGTGTTTTCCCAATGACATCAACTCGCTCTATCCCTAAAGAGTAGAAAATATCAACCCTTCCATCACTCGATTAGGTCATGCATTACCCTATAAATTCACCGTTTTAGGTTATTTCCCCTAATCGGATATTTTAGCCTCCGCACAATAGTTCCCATACCCGCTGACCGTCCGAAATTTTACCGTGAACCCGTCAAATCATCGTCACCATCAACGAAACGCTTCTATCCATTCCTCATTACCTCACCCTCTCCCCTCAGTCGCTATCATGCAGACATCCCTCCTCCGTTCGTCCACGGTCCGCCAATTGACCTCCCGTCGATTTGCTTCAACAACCACCGAATCCGCATCTCAAGCCGCCTCTCAAGCCGCATCAAAGGCACAGGATGCCGCAAAACAAACCGCTGCGAAGGCGCAAGATGCAACAAAAGCTGCTGCTATTAAACTCATGTCTGCTGCTCGTGGGCTGGGGAGTTCGCTCGGAAAGGTCGGTGGAAGGACTGGGCAATTGATCAAAGGTGTAGAATGTGAGCATTGGTTTTTCCATCTCGTATATTTTGTTTTTCCGTTCAGTGGCCAAGTGGTCTTCCGGGAGTGGGAAAGCGAATCAGTTGAACGACACCTGCCTTCCCACGCCCCTCGCTATAGGATATCGATACATGAAGCTTGATTGAACCGCGTTACATCTCACTCCCGCCATTAAAAATTGACCTTCTGCGCTGCAGACCGAACTTTCACAAGTACTAACAATCTCCCACCGATGAGCAGCACTCATTCCTCCAACTATCTACTACGCAAAAGTCGCAAAGGAGCTTTCCACACTGGTATTCCATGGACAAAAGATGTCCCCTCCGTACTTCCCCACACCACGTACCCCGCCATGCCTAGTCCCCGTACTGACGATCCACAAGCAACATCGAAACATTTCAGCAGACATTCTCTCCCATCACAAATATGCTCAAGGACCCTAGAGCCCTTGTAAATTTTGTAAATTCGGCATCGACCTCCCCTGCCCTCCAGCCCGCCTTCATCCTGGCCCGGCTCAGAAATGTCACCCCAAAGGAATACGCTCAGGCCGGTGTTTTAACCGCTGAGGTCAGTCCACTCCTCTGCACTGATAATCACCCACAATCCTGATCGCAATCAATATAGGTCATCGGCTTCTACACTATCGGAAAGATGATTGGTCGCAGAAAGATCGTTGGATACCGCGGTGGAAATAGCGACCACCACTAAACCCTTCTTTTTCTTTATCGTTGCGGTGCTAGGCTAGAGCGGTGGTGTAAAGAGGAAAGGTCGGAGGAGGGCTGGTTACTATAAAAAATCTGAGGCAGGGTTGGGATCTTTGTATAATCCTTTCTAGAATTGCATATCCTAAGTTCTTTTTTCTGTTGTTTAGCTTCTTGAAGGGGGTATACAACCAATCATAGGGGGTCATCATATCGGGTCTAAAAAGTTTTTACAATCATGGAAAATATTTGCTAAGGCCCTATTCTGCACACTACGAACATCTAGATTAGTGTAAGCGCGTGGCGAATAGGGCCTCAATCGGGAGCTGAGGGTTTGCCAAATGCGGCAAAATCTCATGAAATCCACTGTCAGATTGTCGGCAGAAAAGAGTGCGTTAGCTTAGGATAGGTTTAGTTTAACTAGTTGACAGAATTGCTAATACCAGTTAACGAGATCCGGGCTGATCCCATAATATCATACTATATCAGGAAAAACACCAAGTCCCCAGACCCTTCTCGGGAGCTTTTGCCCCCAAGTCTAGATCATAGGGCTGACGGAGACAGCGGATTTCACAAGATATTAGGGTACTGTACTGTACTGTACTGTACTGTACGAGTACTTAGCTTTCGGATTATCTCAAGCTTCCCTGCACATACGTCAGTTGACGGATGTCTCGCAGGATATATTTACCCAGGCGCCAGCCGCATTGTATGGGTTTTTAATTTTAATTCCCATTCTCGCCAGCCGCAGCAGTCGGGGACTTATAGAGTTCTGGTGCTGTATGGCACGCAGTTCATTGTGCAACATTCCTCATTAGACCCCAGAGTACGAGTAGAAGCAGCCGGTACTGAACTGTACCGTAGAGTGCCAGTACTGTTCCAGTACACAGCCTCGCAAAGGTACCCACCCAGTACCTGTACTATTCGAGTATATATCGCCCAGTTCGAACGACTCGGACTATATAAGTCAAAACCAATGAATGAGCCTTGTTAGGATAACATAGCCTCCTGCACTACCTCCGGATTCTCAAACAGCACTTTTACTACGGCACCCCGCCATTCCTTTCCTTTCCTTTCCTACAAACCAGGTATCCGATGTTGCGGTTCCCATAAGTGGTGCGAAACCTTAGCGAGTGAGAGGAAGACAAAAGTGATGATATTCTGTGGGCTTTACTAGAAATAACTTAACTGTCGATGAATTTCTCAAAGAAGATGGTTATTTTCTTTTTTTTTTCCCTTTCTTTTAATACGACTAGATATGTCTAAGACAATAGATTTTTTTTTCTTCAAAAATTGGCCAGCCTCGCACTACGGTACCTGTGAAAGTCACAATGCAAGGACTTGGACTCGTATACGGTAGCTCATGCCACTCGATAAGACAATACCGGTTAGTCTCCCCAAAAAACAGCAGTTGCAAGTACTCGTACAGCAGCAACAAGCATGGATACCCGATACTCCCCTAAGAAAGCCTGGCCGCACTGCCCAGACAAAAAACCTTTCCGAGCCCCCGCCGCAGTACTTGTACTTTACTCGAGTACGATACAAGTATCATAGGCATCGTATGATATCACCAACGGGAAACCATTTCGTAGGAAAACACATAATAACCCTAACAAACAGCGAACTAATTCACAGCAACCAACCACCCAACCAACCAAACCCTCCGCGTTGCACATTACAACTCGGAGCCCCCTTCCCTCCTCTCTCTCTTTTCGCCAACAAACTCACCCGCTACCTGACCCGCAGGGAAAGGGGCAAGTCACGGGGGGGGGGGGAAGAAAGAAGATAACCGACTGAGGCTCTTCCTTGTTTCAGCTTAAGTTTCCAACCCTTTAACTTAGCGTATAATGTGACTTTTCCATCGGGCAGAGGTTTCATCGCACTTAAGTTATTCCTCTCCCATCATACCGAGGCAACTACTGGTGCCCTTTTTGCGTAGCACCTATCGTACTTGGCAACCGAGGTGCCATGCTGCGCTGAAGCATTACCGGTATTTGCCCAATAATGCGCGGTAGGGGGCACGCCGCGCACTCGAGTAGTAAGTATGATAAAAGAGAGTGCAGGGTAGCAGTACGGTATGGTAGGGTATAGTAGTAAAGTGCGCTTTTGACCCGGCCTATACCGACGGAGATCTCTGGCGCTGAGGACAGCGGCTGAAGATCTGCGTTGGTATGATACGCGATAGTTACTGTGCTATGCTGATGCTTCGCTATAGGTTATGGTTAATGGTGGTTAAGGTTTCAGTTCTTTTGTTAGCTCCTTAGGCAGGGATACTGAGCTGTATATCATACATGGTTTGATATTAGTAGTGAGGTAGGAATCCTATCTGCGCAGTACAGTACCCGAGCACAAGTAACCTGTATGAAAAGTAAGTACTCGTAGGGAATTTATAGTTGGTTGGCGCTAGGCAATATTCGAACAGCCGCTCCGCGCGCCGGCACTGTAAAATAGCACGACTCGAGTAATGAGCGAAAGGCAGGTGATGTTGAAGTGCAAAATTGCTGTGAAGGGCGAGGAGGGTAATTCTCAAGCCTTTCTCTTTGCTTTCTTTTTTTCTCTTCCGATCACGATAGCTGAGTTTGTGTCACTTTTCCTCCAATGGGATGGATAGTTGGGCCTGGAATTTCAGGTCTCACATCAGATGCTCGCTACGAGTACTTATATTCTCTACTGTATCACTGAGCTTTCGATACTTGTAGTATATTATCTTGTAGTGGATGCAGCTCTATCGTTTCCAGCTGGATCATGATCAACAGTATCGACTGATGACAGGTTTTCTCTGTAAGCATCTACTAATTTTACAGGAAAAACTTCATCACAGCTTCTTTCTTCCCTCCCCCCACCCCCCCTTTCCCAGAGGAGCTTGTCAACTTCCCAATGTAGGGAAGGAGCTACTCACAGAGAGATCAAGTCCTAAGATCACGAGCGCAACCACAATCCCTCAACTATAGCAATACCACAACGATTCAAGTCAATCCACGGTCGGGATGAGGGGTCACGTTGCCTGATCCTATACTCCTAGGGAGAGAGGGAAGGACACAGATATACAGGCCTAGGTATTGATAGTCCTTATAGTTATGATTGCATTTGTAATCGCCATTGTGGTTATCATGATGGTTGGATTTTGCGGGGGATTGTGGCAGCGTCCTTAGTCTGAGGACTTAATCTCGCCGGGAGCACAAGGAGAGGGAAATTCACCCCAACTTCCTACAAATAGGTTGCTGCCGTGCTCCTCTACTTACCGCGTCTACTTATCTACCATAATGCCATCCGTCCGGCATAGCACTCGCTCCTCACCCTCCTCCGCTCCTACTATCGTTGCTTCGTGGCCATGACGGGGGAAAAGGTTAAGTTTGAAACAACTATTTGCTTCATGGTGCTTGACTACCCGTAAACGCCTATTGCGCGGGTGTGGCGCTCACGGTTAAGTTGTTTTTTCTTTACGGTTTCTCATGTCCTCCCAATTCGCCTTCACACAAATTCACCATCATAGCTAACTTGGTTTTTTTTTGGGGGGGGTTTTCTGTGTCGTACTCCCTTCTCCATTCATCTACTATTTCCTTCTCTAAATGTAGAACACCCTCTCACACGCCCACCACAAAACCAAATACGGTACAGCAGACAGGTAGATCACCTCACCCTCCATTCTCACTTCTACACTACACTGTGACATGCATACTCGAGCACATAATATCATACGTGCGTAACATTGGATATGGAATATTAGCCGCCGCTCGGCCTCGGCAACAAAAGTGATTGAAAAGTAGGGGAAGAAAAGGAAAGAAAAAAATGAAATGATTCCATGATCTCCATCTCATGTTGCAGTTGCTCTTTCACCGGAATAAGTTCTACCCTTGTATATCCAGGAACCAGCCCAGTAGAGTAATCACAGTAGCCCCCCCCCCCCCTGTCGTAACCTCTCCTCCACCCCCCTCTCCCCCGGCCCCTCCGTAGCTAGCTAGACGGATAGGTTTATTCACCCCACCCACCCTTAAAACACATCCAAGCCATATCTACAGTACGTGAGGACAACTCTCGAGAGTTCATTCTCCTCTTCACACTCTCTTCTTCCCTCTTTCTCCCGTCCCTAATTTCTTTTCCCACTCTTCCCATCTGGATTCATACATACTTATACCTGCTCTACTCGGTAGAGTGGTGAGTAAGTGAGCGACCGCTGTACAGGATGGGGGGCCACGGACGTATCGGAGTCAAGGACGTACTGGGCATACTCATCGTTACGGGAATAACGATTCCCGCGCTCACGGCTATGCGCCTGTACATTAACCTGCGCGGGGAGAAGAGGAGGGGGAGGAGGGCTGCAGTGAAAAAGTGGGGAGTTAAGGCTATTGGGGAGGGTTTCCTGGTGGTTGTTGCGCTGCTGAGTACTGTTCAGGTTGTGCTCTGGGGGTGGAATGCCGCTGAGGAGCTTATGGAGGAGGAGGGGAAACCAGAGGACTGGGTAATGGTGCCGGGGATTCCGTATTTGAAGGTTGGTCTCTTTTTTATTTTATTTCGCCCACCCCTCTCTTTTGTTCCCAACTTTTGGGGCTATTAACAAGATTATTCAACCATCTATCGGGACTCCGGGGGACTCATTTCTCGTGATACCTTTATCCTCATTTCCCCAGAGGAATTGGGCCTGAGGAGGGTATCATTCTGATACCTCCAATCCTTAGAAGCACTTGCCCCCACCCCCCACTCCTTTAAACGAGAAAACGAAAAGGTATTAATCATCCTGTGCGCGCTCGCTTTCCGGCCGCCCATTTCCTATTTAGAGAAGCTTTTGGGCATCAATATCGTACACGCTTCATCTTTGGGAACTCAAAGGTGCATTCCTATGTCTCTACTACGACCTAGTACCTACCCTGAACCAAGGGTCTCGAAGACTGCTCTACGCTGCAACGGTGACCACACTAGTATCATTGGCAGGGATTCTAGTGACCCAGATGATGTGGTGTAGACCCATTGGTCGGAATTGGTGCGCTTCCATTTATTTATTTATTTATTTATACACTTTCCCCTACCCCCTGATTTCCTCCCTTCTTCAAAAGTCGGAAGTCGGAATTGCTTTTATATGCCGAGATTGCTGACGGGCTTTTGTGGAAATGTTTTTTTCTTCTTCTTTCCGTGTTTATGAGAAATATTTAGGTCTATTGAAGATAACTTTTGTTCTCCGCTTACGGAGCGGGATTGGATCATTGCTGCTTCTTGGGTTAATATCGGGACGGACTTACTCAGTATGCCTATCTAATCTACCTCAACCCCCCCCCCCCCCGGGCATCTTTCTATATATATCTTCACCCGTCCCCCCTTCCATAACTCACGTACACTAACCCCACCAAACCCCAAGTATCATTTATCCCCCTCTCCATAATCTCCACCCTAAAACTCACCCCGCGCGAAAAGTACGGCTTCATAACAATCTACCTCCTCGGCTTCCTCAGCATCTTCGCCAGCTTCCTCCGCTTCTTAGCGCTCTTCACCTACACCTCACGACACACATCCAGCACGCCCGAAACCTGGGTCCGCTCGCTGCACCGAGTGATCCTGTGGTCTGCGATCGAGACACTCGCAGCGCACATATGCTTCTGCATCCCGGCCTTCCGCGCCTTCCTCCGGCGCAAGAAGTCGCGCGCCGATTCCACGCTCACGTCCCGTAACGTCGAGAGCAGGAACACCATACGCTCCGCCGCCGCCACGCCCGGCGGCGACAACTGGTTCGACAACTTCAGCTCGAACCCAAACTCCCCACTCACGGGTGTGAGGAGGCAGGAACCCACGTTCCCGAGCCTTGCGTACGATAGGGGGCCGCCCCATGGAGCGTGGACGTTCGTGCCTCCCAGGGATAGTGCCGAGTCGAGTGGTGATGACGAGGAGGATGGGGGATTGGTCGCTGTGAGGGATAGTGATGAGGAGGATGAGGAGGATTCACCCGGCGAGAGCAGGCATGCCGCCGACTTGGAGGAAAACTCGGTTCAACGTTTTAATCTCACATAACCCTACCTCTTTTATATACCTTATCTTTAATCCACCCCTCCAGTCAGAGACTCACATGCCGTGGGTTCTCTTGTACATTATGTATATATAGCTTTCCTTCTCTCTTTTTCCCCGGCTCCCCCCCCCCCCACTACTAGTGATTGATCCCATCCATCCATCCATCACCGGGTGATCCCCCATGACCGACTATCGGGGGAAATATGTATCATACAATACTTTTCATACCTCCTTCCTATCCCTACTTACTTACTCACCTTACCATTTATTGTACATGGCGGAGTCATTTCATTTCATTTTCCTTCGTTTCCATCACCATCATCATCATCATCCGGGCGGCGTCCTCTGCTTTTTTCTTTTCTTTTTCTTCCTCCCTCTTTGCAACTCACAACACGCATGTATGTATATACTTGTATACAGTACCATAGGGTTTTCTTCCACCCCCCCTTTCACACACACCAACAAACCCAATCGGAAGAGGAAGAAGAGGAGGAGAATCAGTCCTTGCAGAAATTCCAAATTCCCCCCCAAAAAAATTACAACCCTTCAAATGACATTATTATTATCCGCCGACTTTCGATGATGGAGGGGGGAGGGGAATAAAAATAAAAAACAAGGCTCCGTTCCTTCCCTCCTTGGTACCCCCCCCCCCCCAACTCCTTCCCTCCTTCCCCCCTTCCGTTCATGACAAATCTTCCAAATAGTATAATAAGCATGGCTTACTCTTTGTTACGGTAGCTTGACTTGTCGTCGTACTTGGACGGCTCGCCTGAATTGATGCAATGCATAATTGGTGCAATGTCGATGGATAAAAGAATTTAAGAAGGTATGGAGTGGGGGGGGGGGGGGGCGGCGAAAAAATCATAAAT
>Ga0307509_10002948_pt1 | contig 26740 bp, 38 predicted proteins | sample 10_EM_MG_FD_202245 | JGI IMG/M metagenome (GOLD analysis project Ga0307509, IMG submission 202245) | Populus trichocarpa ectomycorrhiza microbial communities from riparian zone in the Pacific Northwest, United States - 10_EM | ecosystem: Host-associated > Plants > Roots > Unclassified | place... | reverse complement strand
CCATATAGGCCGAATTCGATCGGCCTACGAAAGCCTATCAGGCCTGATAGGCGCCTATAGGCCCGGAGATTAGCGTTGAGAGAGGATTGCGTTAAGGGTATTCAACCCCCCCACCCCCCCGTCCCCTCTTCCGCGTTTATTGCCGGTGATTTTTCCTCCTCCTTTACCTTCGGCTATTATGATACTTCTTAATTAATCACAAAATGAGTGATACTCAACCAACACAATAAAGCCTTAGAAATTTACCTCCAGGGCCACGAGCACAACCCTATCGTACGATCATTCCCCTCTATTTTGTAAACTATTTACAGTCAACCTCTCTTATTGATGCTTTCGAAATAGTCACCGTCCTACTGCACACAGTTGATCCACCAACAGCAACTCTTTTTCTACAATTAATTCAACTAATTAATTCACTACCACTAGTATTTTTTTGTGTTTTTTTTGCTAATAAGCGAAACAGTTACTTTATTTTTAATGATATTCCGTAATTAGGAAACATTTACTGTGAATTTTGCTATTAACACGGAGCAGCCACTCACTATGAGTAGGTCAGCCAAAGCCGTATAGGCCGGCCTATCAGGCAGCCGGGAACAAGCCTATATGGCCTATAGGCGGGCCCGGCCAGGCCAGGCTCAGGCTTAACCAGGCCTCCAGGCTCGGGGCACGCTAGATCCGAGAGAATTTGGACGGGCCGGGCCCGGCTTGACTGAAGCCTGGCCGGCCTGGCCCGTTGGGAACACTGTAACTGACCACCCATACAAAATTCGGACTCAAGTGTTCGGGTTCTATATGCCTGTAACTTGAGGGGAAGATAAAAGATGTGTGTTATTGTATTCTAACAGCTTGAGGGAATGGCCTCTTGTTGAATAGAGTCCCTCCCAATATGCTATGATTTTCCGAGGTAGAATGTACATCGGAGATATGATAGACCTTAAGGATATCAATCAAGTACGAAATCCATCGCGATGATAATTGATATCTTCCCATGGGCAAGGACCTGCCTTAAAGAGAGTCCTTCACACCATTAACCATTGTGATGCTACTGTACTAGGGCAAAAGTATTCGTCCGATGCCCTTTTTACACCAAAAGTGCCCATCTTCACCACACTCTCTCATTGCACAATGTCTATGAGAATCAGCAAAAATTTATCCTTGCTTTACCAAATCCATAGATAACATGAAGAAAGTTACAGAATCCTTAAATATACCAAGTGATGGAGAAAAGGTCATTTAGGTATCTGGTAGCTGTTGCCATGTACTTTTTTGTATGGAGCCCCATACAAAAACTTAAGTCACATTTACACTAACTTAGCTGACACAATCATGAACCCTGAAGACAGATTTGATTCCCTACACTTCTACTTTCAGAGGTTTGAATAGATAGTGGTTCCCTAGCTGATGGAAGGATTTCAAGTGTTTTTATATAAGCAGTGTTGAGAATTGTTCGTTCAAAAAATGTCCACTTTTGGTGTAAAAAGGGTATCGGACGAGTATTTTTGCACCCGTACTTTACAACACCAGCATCCATGATAGCCACTAACTTAAGTTGGATTTCCATTTCCAGTTCCATCAATCCAAACCAGGTTGAGGCAGAGAGAGAAGAGTGACAAGGAAAATCACCAAAGACAAAGGAAACTATATGGCTGTAGTAAATATAATCCCAATGCGTGAAGAGAGGAACACAAAAATGACAGGAAAAAAAAGTGAGTGATCCCCTGTGACTTTCAACAGAAGAGAATAGGGTGATGCAGTTCTTAGTAAAATGCGTTGTTGAAATAGCACTGGTTTGCATTTTGTTTTCTAGATAGCTAGAGGCGCCGTGTCATGTTATCCACTTGAAGAGGTTGTGTGGGATATCATTTAGTGCTCAAGTTGATTTCTGGGTGGGGGGCTGGTGGTGGCCAGGAATTCGGAGCCAAGTTTACTCAGCGCTTGTGAGTGATAATGCTTAAAGGGTGGTCACCTGCGTGGTATCTAATGGGCTATGAGAGGCAATTCCTTTCCGAAAGGATTTCACAAAGTGAATCCTTTGCAATCTGGGTTTTACTTTTCGACCACGATCACGATCACGGCTGGGATGGGCAGGTCAGTGAATGTGGAAATTGTCGTTGAATAATTATGTGAGTACGATAGTATGATATACAGTACTAGGACAAAAAGAATCGTCCGATCCCCATTTTACACCAAAAGTAGCCGATTTCACCACCCTCCCTCAAGCCACAATTTTTATGAGAACCCACAAAAATATGGCTGTGTATTAGAAAATCTGTAGAAAATATATGATACTTCTACTTCTAGAAGTTTGAAGATGTTGGGATTTTCTGGCTGAAGGAAAGATTTGAAGTGTTTCTATGGACATAGTGTTGGGAATTGTTGGTTTGCAAATGTCAAATTTGGTCCTAAAACAGTATGAGACAAATGGTTTTGTCCTGTAAGCGACTTGACGATTTTACACCTCCAGCATTGGACATGATAGGTTTCAACTCTCTCGAGAGATTTCAAAACAATGCACATGGAAAGAAATATATAATTATTCGTGTCGATTAATTCACTTACTTCCATTTTACTAGAACAGTTCCAAATTGTTAGGTAAAATTAGTAGTTTCGCTACTGATAAGATTGTTAAGCAATTTGGTTGGCCTGACGTAGCTTACACCGATAACAGCACTCACTTTATCTCTCGAGAATTCGGGATAGCGCTAAGTATGCGCCCTGTCCTGCATATGCCCCTCTGCAATGTCACACCTACAGTCTGTCGGCCTGGCTGAACACGAATTAAAACTCTGAGCTGATAGCTTAAAGATTACTATAATGAGACAGCAGGTACAACAGAATGACAGGGATTTGGTCATCAATACCGTCATTCACACTGTGAACACAAGGGGCCCTATGGTACATTGGTTCAGTTCGGCAGAGTTGTTTTTGGGGTATATTCGGAATAGAATAGGAGAGGAATCATGACTTGAGATGGAGAGGACTGTAGCAGCGCTAGCATCTGGCTTTTAATACCGAAGAGATGAAATGAGTAGAAAGAAGAAACTGGGAGAACGACGGCTTCAATGACTTGAACAATTAGATCATATCTGAACTGAGGTAGGTACACAGTGTTGCGTTATGCTACTTTATTGTTTCCTTTGTTGTTTTAGTTTTTCTTTGTTCTCATGCGGTACCCTAGAACAGTCTTCCTTGTCACTTGGTTGTGTACAATGTCAATGTGCGGGAAGGGTGGCTATATGAGAGTTGCATCTGTCATTGTCTATTGAGATAGGTCAATCAATTAACAATTCCGCTACTAAAACCTATACAAGTTCACAGGTTATAAGCCTGGTTCAGTGCAAGCCCTGCCTGAACTGAAGTTGTTGGGTGAATCGTTTCCTATACCTCCTCTAATTGCCTCCAGAAACAACCCTTCTATATTAATCAAGATGCAAACCAGCTTTCCATCTTTGAAAACATCCCCTCTGATAGAGAAGGGAGTTTACAGGTGCAAATATGGAGAAACAGGAAGGCTGAATCACCTTCACTACAGCCAGTGGTGTCACGATATTCAGTTTCTTTTCCAAGCAGAGCGAGCACTTCCGATTGTGCTTGGTGAGGATGTGCGACCCGAGAGGAGAAATGCCAATACGAGCAAATTTTGACTGAGGTTCGGGAATCCGCGAGCCAATGATTCATGCCTCTTGTGAAGATTGTATCAAGGCATACCTGTATGGTATGCGTGACCCTCGAGTTATGTGGTTAGAGCTTAAGGATAAGCTGGATACTGTCAACTTGTGTGCTGGCAGAACTACACTTTTACGTAGCTTCAACCAACTTCGCCCAACCCCAAACCAATGGATATCAACCTACATTACTGAGCTTCTAAGCTGCAGCAAGGAACTTGCTGGCTCTGAGCAGGAGGTACCTAAAGAAACCTTTGTTAGCCATCTGCTTACCACACTACCAAAGGAATTCGACTCAATCATTGATATAATCACCCACAGATCAGCTGCAGAGCAGTGTACCAATAGGGTTATCGCAAGTCTAATTGAATGGGAATCGATAAACCAGACACGAAGAACTGGCACCCCACAATCGACTAATAGTTCCACAACTATTGTAACGGGGTCTTGGCACTGGATGTCAGTCCAAGGCACACAACGACAGGAAGGTGCTAAACGATAACACTCGTTTAGTGTGAGGGTTCGGAGATGACAATCTCAGGTCAAGGCTGATCTTGTAAAGGCAGATCAGGGTCAGGGTTCGTGGGTTCTTGGCATGGATCTTGGATATCAGAATAGAAGACGTTATATTCTGAAGTACAGGAGTCGTGAAAGAAATAACAGGTAGTGTCAAGAATCAAGAAAATAAGGGGCTTTTTTTTTAATTCTTTTTATTCATATGATATATTCATTGTTAAGGTACAAGAAATCGGATAGAGCACAAACTATGGCAAAAACAAAACCTAAAATCCAAAAGGAACTACCAAATGAAACATGCGGAACAGTTCTCTTCAACTAGGGTCCCTACTGGGCCCAGGCCGAAATACGAGCGCGAAATTAAAACAAGTACTTCAAAGGAAACCCTCCTTTTACCAGCGGGAAAAGAGAGAAAAAACACATTTAAACCTAACTGTCGTGGGAAGACATAAAGTACGCAAAAGAAACTACATTAGACGAAAGGGAAGAAACGGACGCGGAAGCAGATGACGGGCAGAGGAACATACCTGGGGGGAAGCCGGTGGCTGTAGAGCTGATGAAGCGTGAGAGTGCATCCAATAGGGAGGCCGAGGACAAAGCAGGAGTGTCGGGGCCAATGTCAGAAACCCCATGAAGGTGGCGGCCCCTGGCTAGCTCCTTGGCGGGGCAACAGAGGATGGCATGCTCGAAGGTCTCAAGGGTCGTGTCGCAGCTGCGGCAGGTGGTCGGGACATCGCTGTCCCAGGAGGGATGTGTGCTGAGGTAGCTCGTACAAGATCTCATCTGGTGCCGGCGGCCCGCGGTAAACTTGTCGAGCCCCATGAACAGATTGGTTATAAGCAAGGGGCGGTAAGGGTATCTGGCCAGGTCTGGTGCAGCTTCTTCTGATTCCTTCACGCGGAGGTTCTTGCACTGAAGGTTGAGCTGGGGGTACGAGCGGCCCGGGGGGGTCAGGGTAGAGTTCATATAGCAGGTGTTGGGAGGTGACCTGTAGGGGCTTGTCTCCATCGGGGCCGAGGATAAAGAGCATAGAATGGGGGAGGGCATCCAAGGGGAGGTGCGGCTTGTTCTTCGAGGGCGGTCTGGGCAGAAGCCATGGTATGGGGTTGCAGTGAGCGGAATTCCCCTTGAGGAGGATCCTGTGGTCCGGGGTGTGTCAGTGTAGCGACTGTGTCTGTACCGAGTGGGGGAGGCGGGCAGCCGCCGGGTTGATCTCCGGGGCGGAGCACAGCACCCTGAGCCTTGCCAGGCGGCGCTTGTATATTAGGAGGAGTTTGAGGGGGGGGAGGCAGGCTTCGATGGCCAGGATATCAGTTGGGGTGCAAAGGAAACAAATGGTGGTCCACCTCTGGACCTTGTACCAGAAGAAGGAAAGTTTTCTCATCAGGTGGACAGTGGGCAAGAGTGTGTCCGCGCTGTAGCTGAGGATGGGAAAGAGGAGCGAGGAGGCCAATGGATGGCACAGGAAGGGAGGGAGGCCCATGCCCCGAGAGGAGAGCCTTTTTATTGCCAGGAAGGCCGGTTGAGCCTTAGCCAGCCTTTTGACGAAGTGGGTAGTTGTAGACATTGAGGGTGTAAGCTAGTAGCCCAGCCAATGGAGTTCAATCCTGGGTACAAAAATCGATCCATCCAGGTCGATCGGAGCGTTGGAAATTGGGACTTTGTCCCGGTTCGTGTGCCAGTGGATCAGCTCCGTCTTGGGTAGTGAGAAGGCAACGCCTAGTACGGCCCCTTTGGCCTTCATCCTGGCATATTGGTTCTGTCGGATCTGGATGTTGCGCTGGTAAGACGCCGAGTATACTGTCAGACCGCAGTTGTCGATGTAGGAGAGCATGAGAGCTCGGGGGATCTCGCAGTGTAGGCGGGACACGTATATACCAAACAGGAGCGGGAAGACAGGGGACCCTTGAGGGGTCCCTACCGAAACCGGGGCAAACATCCAGGGGGACCCCTGGTAGAGGAGCCAGCACGTTCTGCCGGACTGGAAAGACTTGGTCCAGGACACGATGTAGGGGTTAACCCCTTTGGGTTTCATCATGCCGCACAGGGCAGCGGGGTTGATGTTGTGGAAATCCCCTTTTATGTCCTGGAAGAGGATAGATACCTTCCTCCCAGCCATGTGTAGGGTTGAGACTTCGTGGGTCAGGGTGGTGGTGGCGTCCGAGGCCGACCGGCCTGCTAACGACCTGCACTCGTGCGAGTTTATAAGGCCAGTCGCACGCACTAGGCACGCTAGACTCGAGTTGATTATTCTCTCTAGAATCTTTGAGAAGGTTTAAAAATGAGCTGTGACGCGGAAAGAGGAGGGGGAGTCGTAGGTGAGCGTTCTGGGCTTGTCGAGCACGATGCCGTCTGCCCTTTTCAGAGTAAGAGGGGGGGACCCGAAGGCCACCAGAGGCGCGAGGAGTCCGTGGATCAGGTGGGCGGCCACCTGATTAATCCTTTTCCACACAGAGTTGGGGGTCATGTCCTGCCCAGGGGCAGACGACGGGGAGGAACGAGCGCGAGCCCTGGCGATTTCGTCAGCCGTCAGCCTAGGGCAGTTGCTGTAGTGGAGGAGGATGGTGTGAAAGCCCCTGGCCGGTTCGCCGGGGAAGAAGTGATCAAGGAGCCCCTTGTTTAACTCGGGTGGGGTCGAGGGACAAGGGAGCCCCGGGAAACGGGGAGGCGGGCGGCCAACAGCGAACTTCTTCGCTGTCGAGACGTTCTGTGGTGTAGCACAGGCCAAAAATGAGGACCAGTGATCCCTTTTAGCCTTGTTGATGGCTTTGAGGTAGGGAGCTCTGGCCCTGGCAGAAGCCAGGAGGGCGGCATCGAACTGATCCCGATTGAAGGAGCGGAGTGCACTGTTGTAAGCTTTCCTGAGCAACGAGAGTAGATCTGACCACCATGGTTTTGACCTGTAGGTGACATTTTTCACTGTGGTGTGCAATGCAAGCTGGGCCGTAACCCTGTCCAAGTTCGTCTTGAACCAAATGTCTAGGGACTGGGTGGTGGGGAGCGGGGGAGCGCGCGATATAGCGGTAAGAAAATCAGGGCCTGTTTTTTATTTTATTTTATTTTTTTATTTTATATCATATAGTCGTTGTTAAGGTACAAGAAATCGCATGGAGCACAAGCTATGGCGAAAACAAAACCCAAAATCCAAAAGAACTAACAAATGAAAAATCCGGCACACTGCTCTTCAACTGGGGTCCGTACCAGTCCCCGGCCCACATACGCGCACCAAATTAAACCACGTACTTCAAAGGAAACGCTCCTTTTACCAGCGGACAAAGCAAGAGAAACAAACATATATTTAACGTAGCTTTCCTGAGAAGACATAAAGTACCAAATAGAAACTACATTAGACGAGTGGGAGGAAACGGACTCGGTGGCAGATTACGGGCGGAGGAACATACCCGGAGGGAAGGTGGTGGCTGTCGAGCTGATGAGGCGTGCTAGGGCACCCAGAAGGGAGGCCGAGAACCATGCGGGGGAATCGGCGCTGATGTCAGAAACCCTTGGAAGGTGGCGCGATCTGGCTAGCTCCTTGGCAGGGCAGCGGAGGATGGCATGCTCGAAGGTCTCGGGGGCCTCGACGCCGCTGGGGCAGGTGGTTGGAACATCGCTGTCCCAGGCTGGATGCGCCTAGAGGTAGCTCCTGCCAGACGTTATCTGGTGCAGTCGTGCCGCAGTGAATTTGTCGAGGCCCATAAACGGATGGGGCGTAAGTGAGGGGCGGTAGGGGTACCTGGGCGGGTCTGGCGCAGCATCTTCCTATTGCTCCAGGAGGAGGCTCTTGTACTGAAGCTTGAGCTGGGGGTAAGAGCGGCCCGGAGGTGGGTCAGGGTAGTGCTCACGTAGCAGGTGTTGGGAAGTGACGGGAAGGGACTTATCCCCCTGCGGACCGAGGATGAAGAGCATCGAATGGGGGAGGGCATCCAGGGGGAGGTGCACCCTGTTCTTCGAGCAGGGTCTAGGCGTGAGCCACGATAGGGGGTTGCGGTGGCCCGAGTTCCCTTTGAAAAGGCGCCTGTGGTCCGGGGTGTGTTGGTGTGGTGCCGGTGTATGTAGCGAGCGCAGGAGGCGGGCGGCTACCACGTTGATCTGCGGGGGGGAGCACAACACCCTGAGGTCTGCCAGTTGGCATTTGTACCTTAGGAAGAGCTCGAGGGGGGGGAGGCCAGCCTCAATGGCCAGGATGTCGGTCGGGGTGCATAGGAAGCAATTGGTGGTCCACCTCTGGATCTTGTGCCAGAAGGAGGAGAGCTTTCGCGTCATGTGGACGGTGGGCGTGAGGGTGTCAGCGCCTTAGCTAAGGATGGGAAAGAGGAGTGAGGAAGCCAAGCGATGGCATAGGAAGGGAGGGAGGCCCATGCCTGCAGGGGAGAGCCTCTTAATCACCACGAAGGCAGCCTGCGCCTTGGCTAGCCATTTGACGAAGTAGGGCGTTGTAGACATCGTGGGCGTAAACCAATAGCCCAGCCACCGAACCTCGGTCTTGGGTACAAAGATTGATCCATCCAGGTGGACCGGAGCGTTGGAGATTGGGTCTTTGTCCCTGTTTGTGCACCAGTGGATCAGCTCTGTCTTGGGTACCGAGAAACTAACGCCCAGAGCGGCCCCTTTGGTCTTTATCTTGGCATATTGTTTCTGAAGGATTTGGATGTTGCGTCTGTAGGATGCCGAGGACGCTGTCAGACCAAAGTCGTCGACGTAGCAGAGCATGAGCCCCTGGCGGATCTCACAGTGTAGGCGGGATAGGTAAATGAGAAATAGTAGCGGAGAGACTTGGGACCCGTGAGGGGTCCCTACCGACACCGGGGCAAAGACCCTAGGGGACCCCTGGTATAGGAGCTGGCACGTTCTGCCGGACAGGAAAGAGTTGGTCCAGGACACGATGTAGGGGTTGACCCCTTTGGCTCTCATCATGTCGCACAGGGCAGCGGGGTTGAAGTTGTCAAAACCCCCCTTTATGTCCAGGAAGAGTGTAGACACCTTCCTCCTAGCCATCTGCAGGGTTCTCACTTCATGGGTCAGGGTGGTGGCGGCGTCAGAGGCCGAGAGACCTGCTAGCGACCCGCACTGTTGAGAGTTTATAAGGCCAGCCGTGCACGCTACGCACCCCCGCCTCGAGTTCATGATCCTCTCAAGGATTTTTGAGAAGGTTTGAAGAAGAACTATGACGCAGAAAGAGGAGCGGGAGTAGTAACAGGGCTTTCCGGGCTTGTCAAGCACGAGGCGGTCTGCCTTTTTCAGGGTGATAGTGTAGGACCCGTAGGCCACCAAGGGCGCGAGGAGGACATGGATGGGGTGGGGGGCAACCCGCTTGATCTTTTGCCACACAGAGTTGGGGGTCATGTCGAGCCCAGGGGCCGACGACGGGGAGGACTGAGCGAGGGCCCTGCTGATTTCATCGGCTGCCAGCTCAGGGCAGTTGCTGTAGGGGAGGAGGATGGTATCGAAGCCCCTAGCTGGTTCGCCGGGGAAGCAGTGGTCAAGGAGCGCCTTGTTTAGTTTGGGCGGAGTCGAGGTCCCCGGGAGCTCCTGGAAACGGAGAGGCGGGCGGCCGACTGCGAACTTCTTCGCTGTCCACACGGTCTGGGGTGTAGCTGAGGCCAAGAACGAGGACCAGTGATCCCTCTTGGCTTTCTTTATGGCTTTGAAATAGGCAGCTCGGGCCGCCCTGGCGGAAGCCAAGAGTGCGGCATCGAATCGATCCCATTTCGAGGAGCTGAGTGCAGAGTTGTATGCTCTCCTGAGCAATGACAGTAAGTCTGACCACCATGGTTGTGACCTGTAGGTGACCTTCTTCAGTGGGGTGTGTAACGCAAGCTGGGCCGTAACCCTGTCCAGGTTCGTTTTGAACCACAGGTCCATAGACACAGTGGTGAGGGAGGGGGGGACAGCTCGATATAGCGGTGGACTTCAGGGACGATTCCACAGCGGGCCAGTCGGTCAGGGCCCAGTTGGGAGACGGGAGGGGGGCGCGAAAGAGCGGGGCTTTGAACCTGTGGAGGATAGGGATGTGGTCAGAGCCGGTGGAGGGGAGAGGGTAGGACCACTCGGGAAAGTATGGCGCGAGGAGAGGGCAAGCAAACGCAAGGTCGAGGACGCCAGGCCGCCCAACGGAGGACATGGAAACGCGAGTAAATTTGCCCGGGGTGTTAAGGTGGGAATAACCTAGTTCCGTCACCTTGTCAAAATAGGGGGTTGAGGTGGCTATTTCGTACTCCTTAAAGACCTTAAGGGGGTCGGACGTGGGGTGGTGGATGTTTAGGTCTCCCAGGATAAGGGTAGGTTGGGGGGCTTCAGGGAAGACGATGTCTCCGGTGACAGAGCGAGTGTGGTTCCAGCGACCCTTGGTGCTATAGGATTTGATTATTGTGAACTTGGTCATGGAGGGGTTAAAGAAGCCGTCGAGGGTGACGAGGTCAAGCGCCATGATATCACCCCTGTCGAAAAGTCTGGGCTGGAGGGAAATAGTTGACAAAAAGGAACAATAAACATAAAACGCAATGCGGGGCTTGCAGCCTCCGCTGGTGGGGGGAAAACACAGTAAACAATCTAAACGAGAGTAGTTTGCCCCTGTAGACCGGGGGGTCGTGTAGGGCGACAATGGAAGGAGGCTGGGCCAGTCGCGTGAAAGACCCGAAGAGTGAAAAAAACACATCCCAGCTCCCGCAGCAGTTGTGTTGAACGCGTGTGAAGAGTTTCAGAGGGGGGAGAGTGACCTGCTCGCCACCCCACGACGTAAGGTTCTACTGCATTAGCGGTCGAGGCCCGAGAGAGTTCTGCTTATGGGTGAGGGGCTAACAGGCTCGGCGGGGATGAGCAATCATGAACCACGGGTTGGCCCTACAGGGGCTGGAATCCCTGTCGTACTTCTGGCCCTTGGAGTAGCCATCTCGAACGCCAACTGGAGCGAGGGGGTGGGTGAAGGGGGGGGCGAGACGACTAGTTTGTCGGTGGTGGTGTCCATCTCGTCAGTCGCTGGGGGTGGGGGAACAGTCTCGGTGGCAGTGACTGAACGCCTGAGAGGGGTCGGCGAGGGGCGGCTTTCGCAATCCTTAAAAACGGTGGTCTGGCCTTCGCCGCAGCTGGCACAGTGGTGCGGTGACGAAGAGCAACAGCCAGGAGTAGCCTTAAGGTTGCCACCTCCAGGGAAAGTGGGATTGGGGCACCGGTGGGCGGTTCTGGTGTGGTTGAGGGAGTAGATGGGGTCGGCCGAGGGACACCAGGGGGCGACGTGACTGTAGTCCCAGCAGTTCTTACACTGTGTGTACCTGTTTGAGGAATAGGCTTGCTCGACTGTCTGCGAGCGTGAGAAGAGTCTCATCGAGGATCCCATTGCGGGAATGTCACCTGGGTGGACGAACACAATGACGGACGTGGCGGACTTGCCCTCTCATGATTGTGCGTTAGGGTTGAGGTATCTGGCGGTGAGGATGTGAATGTTCTTGGAGTTGAGAATCGACTCTGCGAGGCACAGGAAGAGCTCGTTCAGGTCCTCCGGTAGGAAGGCGATCAGGAGGGAGTGGATGTCAAGCTGGGCCTCGTTGGGGGCGAGGCGGATGGGCAACAAGGGAGAGTCACCCACAGGGAAAGCTTTGTTGAGCTGGCGGGCAAGCGCGTCGAAATAGGGGGCGAAGGCCGCCGCAGGGGTAGCAGGGTCGGTGACGAGTAGGGTGACTGATCCACGGTCGTTGACCTTGGTAGTGACCGGAAGGGGGAGAATACCGTTGACATCCTTAAGGACGCGGGCAGCAATGGCTGGGAAAGTAGCAGCAATCGGGGGGGCTTGTGGGTGCTCGGAGGGTGAGGAACTGGAAGAGTAGAATCTTCTCTTGGCTGTGGGGAGCGACTTCAGTGTGTGCATAACTGGGACGACGTGGCTGGCTGATGCGACTTTGGCTGCCGTGAGGGAGCTCTTATTCTTCTTACCCTTCGGGGCGCAAGTAGAGGCGCCCTGGACATACGATGGCGGGGGTTTGGGGCAGTTGGGGGCGAGATGCCCCGAGATGAAAGTGGTGGGGTCGGGGTACTTCCCGTCCCGGAACGTGTTGGCTTCCCACGAGTCAGGGAACTTGTCCGCTTAGGCCCGGGGGCTTCTGTAGAAAGCACGGGTGTCCGGGTCATACCGGGGTATGTCCGGGTTGAAGGCCGAGGAGGAACCCCAGTTGGAGGGGGGGGCGCGGGTTCTCGCGCCGGGCTGGGCCGGCAGCGGAGTGGGGCGTGTGGTGGGGCCAGTCGGGGGAACAGAAGGCCGAGTGGGGGCTGGCACTTGGAGAGGGGGGGCAGCTAATACCCTTTGTGACAGGTCAAGAATGGATGCCTTGATAGGAGCGAGGACGGTCTCGAGTGCCGGAAAGGTGGGGAGAGTCGCAACCACTGCCTGGATATTGCCTAATTTGGTTGTTATGGTGTCCAGCTGACGCGTCATGGATGCGAGCGCGTTGAGGGCAGAGCAGGAGAGGCGGACGAGGATGGTTTCGCCGTCAGAGAGTTCTGAGAGTTGTTGGTCGTGGAGGATGGGCAGTTCAGTCGAGGTGAAGTTGAGCCTTTGGCGGGTCTCATGAAGGAAGTCACATATGTAGAGGTGGGATTCCGTGAGTTCCAGGGAGGACGACTGCCTCGAGGGGCCTCGTGACGAGTCCCTCGAGGAGGGTAGGGGAGGCAAGTCTTCCATGACTGAGAGGGGGGATCAGGGACGCGAAGCCTGAAGCGAGAGACAAGATAGGGGCGAGGGAGGGATCGTGCACTGAAAGACGTCGAGTTGTGATTTCAATGACTAGAGGTGAAGGGGGTGCGAAGCGTGTAGAAAATAAGGGCTTTTTTTATTATTATTATTATTATCAAATATTCGTTGTTAAGGTACAAGAAATGACATGGAGCGGAAGCTATGGCGAAAACAAAACCCAAAACCCAAAACGTACTAACAAAAGAAACATTCGGAACAAGTCTCTTGAACTGCGGTCCGTACCGGTCCCAGGCCCACATCTGGGCGCGAAATTAACATAAGTAAATCAAAGGAAAGCCTCCTTAAACCAGCGGACAGCATGAAAAACAAAAAATAAATATAACTAGCTTTCCTGAGAAGACATAAAGTAACCAAAGGGAACTACATGAGAAGAGGGGGACGAACAAGCAGAACTAACAGCGGAAGAGGGGTGAGAAGCAGAGAAAATGGCTGGGGGGAAGACTGTGGCTGTAGATTTTACAAAGCGGGCGAGGGCCGTTAAGAGGGGGGCCGAAGACCAGAGTGGAGCCTCTGTGCCGATGTCAGAAACCTCCTGAAGGTGGCGGGATCTGGCCTGGCCCTTGGCGGGACAGCGGAGGATGGCGTGCTCAAAGGTTTTGTAGAAAATAAGGGCCTTTTTTTTCTTTTTTTTTCTTTTTTTCTTTTTTTTATATCATATATTCGTTGTTAAGGTACAAGAAATCGCATGGAGCGCTAGCTATGGCGAAAACAAAACCCAAAACCCAAAACGAACTAACAAAGGGAATATCCGGAACATATCTCTTCAACTCGGGTCCGTACCGGTCCCAGGCCCACATACGGGCACGAAATTAAAGCAAGTACAGCAAGAAAAACCCTTCCTTAACCAGCGGACTGCATGAAAAACAAAAATATAAACCTAGCTTTCCTGAGAAGACATAAAGTAGCCAAAAGAAACTACATTAGACGAGCGGGAAGAAACTGAGCTAGCTGAGGATGGTGGGCGGTAAAACATGCCCGGGGGGAAGGCCGTTGCCGTAGCTCGAATGAAGTGGGTAAGCTCGCCCAACAGGGCAGCGGAGGACCAGACGGGGGCGTTCGGGCCCAGCTCGGTAACCGCCTGAAGGTGGCGGAACCTGGCGGGCCTCTTGGCTGAACAGTGGAGGATAGCGTGCTCGAAGGACTCAGGGGCTTCGTCGCAGCTGGGGCAGGTGGGGGGGCCATTATCGTCCCAGGAGGGGTGTGCGCGAAGGTAGCTCTTGCCAGACCGCATCTGGTGCAGGCGACCCGCGTCGAACTTGGAAAGGCCCATGAAGGGGTGGGGTTTCAGCGAGGGGCAGTATTCGTATCGGGGGGGGTCCGGCGCATTCATTTCCCATTCTTCCATGAGACGGTTCTTACACAGGAGCTTGAGCTGGGGGTAGGCACGGCCCGGAGGGGGCGCAGGGTATGACTCGCCCAGCAGGTGCTGGGAAGTGACGGGGAGGGGGGCGAGGCCGTCGGGGCCGAGGAGGAAAAGCATAGAGTGGGGGAGGGCATCCAAGGGGAGGTGGGTCCTATTCTTGAGGGCGGGTCTAGCCTGGCGCCAGGGGAGAGGCAGCCTGGACCCCGGGTTCCCGCAGTAGAAAATAAGGGCCTTTTTTTTTTTTTCTTTCTTTTCTTTTCTTTTTTATTTTTATTTTTATTTTTATTTTTTTATTCATGTATTCGTTGTTAACGTACAAGAAACCGCGTGGAGGGCTAGCTATGGCGTGAACAAAACTATAAACAATCCAACGACCCGCTTCACCCCCTCATGGGAAAAATCAATCCCCCCGCAACCAGAGCTCACTCCTCCCCCTAATAGCACCTAAGACGAGGGCAAGACGGAGCAATACCCTCCTCCAGACACGTAAGGAAAAACAAGTATAGAAACAGAAACAGAGAAAGACACAAACCCTTCGGAGGGCCCCCCAAAACAAAAGAAATGATCTTACGGCACCAGGTGCCGACGGAGAGGGAAGATAAAACTACTATTGCCGGATGCCTGAACAATAACCCCTAGCCAACTCGGCTGCGGGGAAGGCGTTCGACACGGGCGGAGAGCCCGTTGTATCGGCGACGCTTCGGACTTTATCATGGGCCAAGGACGTAGTGCTATACCATGACCCAGTGTAACCTACACGCGAGGTGTGCGACCGTAGAGTAAATCGCGGGAGCGGGAGGAGGACAAGGGGAGTCACCCGGCGAGGAGAGCCACTCAGCAGTGGAGGTGCCAGCTACCGTGAGGGGCAGTAGGGTGCCAGCCGAGGAGGCAGTAAGGTGCCAGCTAAGGAGGGGCGTAGCAGTACGGTGCAAGCGGATCTAACGCGTGGGAAGCGGGAGTGGGAAGGCTTGCCAACGACCGAGAAGTACGAACGCGGAGGACCGAAACATGGTCACGAGTTTTCGAACGCCGACCGTACCGACCAAGCAACTCAGGAGAGAGTGCAATACCAGAGAGCAGGGCCACCAGGGCAACTACTTCACCGATAGCGCGAGACTGGCGACCGCGTGTTCACGAGGAAAGGAGGGTTGCCGACCGTGCAAAACGCTGAGCGAGACGCGTCGCGAAGTGCGGGGTAAAGGGTAGGAACATCAACGCAAGCGAAGATGAAGGGAACCAGAAAGGAATCCATAACCCCCGTGAGGCGAGGCCAAAGGCCCCAGAGAAGAGGAAGGAGATGAAGGCGTGATCAACCCCCGAGCAGTTGCCACAGACGGGGTAGACCAGAGGCGGAGGACACTCTCACGATGATTTCCCATGGTGTTGAGATTTCAATCGCTGGAGGTGGAGCGGACGAGAAAGATGGTAGAAAATAAGGGCCTTTTTTTTATTTTTTTTATTTTTATTTTTATATATCATATATTCGTTGTTAAGGTACAAGAAATCGCATGGAGCGCTAGCTATGGCGAAAACAAAACCCAAAACCCAAAGCGAACTAACAAAGGAAATATCCGGAACATATCTCTTCAGCTGGGGTCCGTACCGGTCCGAGGCCCACATACGGGCACGAAATTAAAGCAAGTAAATCAAAGGAAACCCTCCTTAAACCAGCGGACAGCATGAAAAACAACAAATTTTAAACCTAGCTTTCCTGAGAAAACATGAAGTACCCAAAAGAAACTACATTAGACGAGCGGGACGAAACTGAGCCAGCCGAGGAGGGTGGGCGGTAGAACATGCCTGGAGGGAATGCTGTAGCCGTAGCTCGAATGAAGCGGGTGAGTGCGCCCAACAGGCTCGCGGAGGATCAGACGGGGGCGTCGTGGCCTAGCTCGGTGACCGCCTGAAGGTGGCGGATCCTGGCAGGCCTCTTGGCTGGACAGTGGAGGATAGCATGCTCGAAGGTCTCAGGGGCTTCAGCGCAGCTGGTGCAGGTGGGTGGGCCATCGTCATCCCAGGAGGGGTGTGCTCGAAGGTAGCTCTTGCCAGACCTCATCTGGTGCAGGCGACCTGCGTCGAATTTGGAAAGGCCCATGAAAGGGTGGGGTTTCAGCGAGGGGCGGTACTCGTATCGGGGGGGGTCCGGTGCAACCAATTCCCATTCTTCCATGAGGCGGTTCTTACACAGGAGTTTGAGCTGGGGGTAGGCGCGTCCTGGAGGGTGCGCAGGGTACGACTCGCCTAGCAGGTGCTGGGAGGTGACGGGGAGGGGGGCGAGGCCATCGGGGCCGAGGAGGAACAACATGTGGTGGGGGAGGGCGTCCAAGGGGAGGTGGGTCCTATTCTTGAGGGCGGGTCTAACCTGGCGCCATGGGAGAGGCAGCCTGGACCCTGCATTCCCGCGGCAGAGGGGTCTGGTGTCAGGGCCGTGACGGTGAGACGACGGCGTGGGGAGGGAGGGCGGTAGCCTAGCAGCGGCGGGGTTGATCTCGGGTGGAGAGCACATAACTCTCAGGCAGGCCAGGCGGCGTTTGTACACGATGAGGAGGTTAACAGGGGGCAAGCAGGCCTCCACAGCGAGGATGTCAATAGGGGTGCAGGCAAAGCAGTTCGTGGTCCACCTCTGGACTTTGTGCCAGAAGGACGCGAGCTTCCTCGTCATGTGGATAGTGGGCTCGAACGTTTCTGCACCGTAGCTGAGGATCGGGAAGAGAAGAGATGAAGCCAAACGATGGCACAGAAAGGGGGGGAGGCCCATCCCCGGGGGGGAGAGCCTTTTTATGGCCACAAACGCGGCCTGGGCTTTAGCCAACCTCTTGGTGAAATGCGGGGTTGTCGAGATCGATGGGGTCAACCAGTACCCGAGCCATCGGACCTCATCCTTGGGATGGAAAACGGACCCATCCAGGTGGATCGCGGAACGGGACAGGGGGCCCCTACCCCCTTGGTCCGCCAGTGGATCAGTTCAGTCTTGGGAATGGAAAAGCCTACACCCAGGTGGGCACATTTAGCCTTTAGCACCGCGTAGTGTTGCTGTAGTAGTTGTATGTTTCGGCGGTAGGACGCTAATGAATCTGTGAGACCGAAGTCGTCAACGTAGGAGAGGGTGAGGCCCTGGGGGATCTCAGAGTGAAGACGGGAGACGTAAATGACGAAGAGGAGGGGGGAGACCGGGGACCCTTGGGGGGTGCCCACCGAGACTGGGGCAAAGACCTTTGGTGACCCTTGGTAAAGTAGTCGGCATAACCTGCCTGTGAGGAAGGACCTGGTCCATGACACGAGGTATGGGTTCACGCCCTTCGATTTGAGCATGTTACACAGGGTGGACGGGTTGACATTGTCGAAACCCCCTTTGATGTCTAGAAAAAGCGTGGAAACCTTTCTCCCAGCCATCTGCAGGGTTCTAATCTCATGAGTCAGGGTAATGACAGCGTCCGTCGCCGATAGGCCGGCCAGCGATCCGCACTGGTGAGGGTTGATGAGGCCTGCCACGCGGGCTACTCCGGATAGTCTCGAGTTCATAATCCTTTCCAGGATCTTGGAGAATGTTTGTAGTAGAACTATCACACGAAAAGAGGAGGGCGAGTCGTACGAAGGCTTCCCAGGTTTGTCTAGGACAATGCCGTCGGCATGTTTGAGAGCGGGGGGATGAAAACCATGAGATACCAGCGGAGAGAGCAGGTCGTGAATAAGGTGGGGAGCCACCCTGTATATCGTTTTCCACACCGAATTGGGGGTCTTGTCGGGGCCGGGGGCCGAGGATGGAGAGGAGCGGGCTAGAGCCCTGCACGTCTCCTCAGCCGTCAGGGGCGGGCAGTCTCTGAAGGGAAGCAAAATGGAGTCAATGGACCTGGCCGGTTCGCCAGGGAAGAAGTGGTTAAGGAGGGCCTTGTTCAGTTCAAGTGGTGTAGCTGCTCCTGGGAGCTCAGGAAAACGGGGGGGTGGTCGTCCTATGGCGAATTTCTTCGCCGTCCAGGCAGTCTGCGGGGTTGCCGTGGCCAGGAAGGCGGACCAGTGGTCCCTTTTGGCCTTTTTAATTGCTTTGAAGTAGGCGGACCTAGCCGCCCTTGCCGAGGCAAGAAGGGCGGCGTCAAATCTGTCTGCCTTGGAGGAGCGGAAGGCGGAACTGTAGGCTTTCCTGAGTTGAGAGAGGAGCTCTGTCCACCAAGGCTTTGACCGGAATGTGACCCGCTTGACCGGGGTGTATAGGGCTAGCTGGGCCGTCACCCTGTCCAAGTTCGTCCTAAACCAAATGTCCATGGACCTTGTCGTTGGCAGAGGTGGGGGCGGGGGGATCGAGGTCGCCTTGAGCGAAGCCTCAAGAGAAGGCCAGTCAGTTAGGGCCCAGTTGGGGGCCGGAGGGGGGGCTCGGAAGAGGGGAGCCTCGAAGCGTAGGAGGATCGGAATATGATCGGACCCAGTGGAGGGGAGCGGGTCGGACCACTCTGTGAAGTAAGGGGCGAGCAGAGGACAAGCAAAGGCCAGGTCCTGGACACCGGGGCGCCCAATGAGTGACATGGAGAAGCGCGTGAAGACTCCTGGGGTGTTCAGTAGGGAGAAGCGGAGGTCAGAAGCCCTGTCAAAGTAGGGCGACAAGGTGGCTATCTCATCCTCTTTGAATGTCCTGAGGGGGTCTGATATCGGGTGGTGAATGTTGAGGTCTCCCAGCGTGAGGGTGGGGAGAGAGGAGGCAGGAAAGATAATATCCAGAGGGACAGAACGGGTGTTGTTTAGACGACCCTTCGTGCTGTATGAGTTGATTATTGTAAAGCCAGTGGTGGCGGGGTTGAAGAAGCCGTCCAGGGTGAAGAGGTCCAAAGCCATAACATCAGCCCTGGCAAAAAACCGGGGTAGGTGGGAAACAGTAGCCAAAAACGAACTGTAAACATAACAGGCGACGCGGGGCTTGCAACCACCGTCGGCGGGGGGGGAGAAAACAGTAAACATATTAAATGAGGGTAGCTTGCCCCTGTAGACCGGTGGGTCCTGCAGGGCGACGATAGACAGAGGGTGGGCCAGTTGCGTGAACGACCCGAAAAGCGAAAGAAACACATCCCAGCTCCCGAGGCAGTTGTGTTGAACGAGTGTGAAGGGTTTCGGAGGGGGAGGGGAGTCCTGCTCACCCCCCCACGATGTACGGTTGTACTGCATTAACGGGCCAGGCCCGACGGATCTCTGCTCATGGGAGAGGGGCTGGCGGGCTCCACTGGGGGGAGGAGTCGGCTACCTTGTGTGGGCCCTATGGGGGGCGGAAGAATCGTTGACCTTCTGGCTCTTGGAGTAGCCATCTCGAACGCTGACTGGAGGGAGCGGGTGGGTGAAGCGGGGGGCGAGAGGTCATCATCGTCGTTGGCCGTGTCCATCTCGTCGCCAGCCGGCGGCGGAGGAACAATCGTTGCGGCAACGGTAGAACGCCTGAGAGTGGGCGGAGCCAGGCGGGAGTCACAATCCCTGTGAGTCGCAGTGTGGGCCCCATTGCAATTGGCGCATCTCGGTGGTGAGGAAGAGCAACAGCCAGGAGTAGCCTTAGTGTTGCCACCTCCAGGGCAGGTAGGGTTGGGACATCGGTGCATGGCTCGGGTGTGGTTGACAGAACAGATGGGGCAAACAGGGTCGCCGGAGGGGCACCTGGGGGCAACGTGTCCGAAGCCCCAGCAGTTCTTGCACTGCGTGTACCTATTGGAGGAGTAGGCTCGCTCGACCGTCCTGGAACGGGAGAAGAGAGGTATAGAGGAACCCATGACTGGGAGGTCCCCTGGGTGGACAGAGACGATGACGGAGGTGGCAGTCTTGTTCTCCCTCGACCGAGCGTCGGGGTTAAGAAATCTGGCGGCGAGGATACGTATGTTCTTGGAGTTGAGGATCGACTCCGCGAGACACGGGAAGAGCTCATTCGGGTCTTCAGGGAGGAACGCGATGGGGAGGGAGTGGATGGCGAGTTGTGCTTCGTTGGGGGCGAGGCGGAAGGGCAACCAGGGGGACTCGCCCACCGGGAAGGACTTGTTAAGTTGGGTAGAGAGAGCGTCGAAGTATGGTGCGAAGGCGGCAGCGGGGGTGGCAGGGTCGGTGACGAGTAGGGTGACTGAACCACGATCGTTGACCTTGGTCGTGACCGCGAGGGGGAGGATACAGTTCGCATCCCTTAGGACACGAGCAGCTATGTCGGGGAAGGTGGCAGCTATCAACGACGCTTGTTGGAGCTCGGAGGGGGAGGAACGGGGAGCGTAGAACCTTCTTTCGGCCTTAGGGAGCGATTTAGGTGGCTGGGATGCAGGCACACCGGTACTTGCTGACGCGACTTGGGCGGCCGTGAGGGAGCTCTTATTCTTCTTGCCCTTGGGAGCGCCAGCAGAGGCGGCCTTGGCATACGATTGTTGAGGTTTGGGACAGTCGGGGGCGAGGTGCCCAGGGATGAAGGTGGTGGGGTCGGGGTACTTCCCTTCGCGGAATGCGTTTGCCACCCAGGAATCCGGGAACTTGACCGCGTACGCCCTACGGTCGCCGTAAAATGATCGGGTGCCCACATCATATGTGGGGATGTCCGGGTCGAAGGAGGACAAGGAGCCCTTGTTGGGGGGAGGGGCCCTCGCTTTGGGCCTGGAAAGGGGCGGTGCTGTCGCACCAGACGGAGGAATAGGTGGCCAAGCTGCTGCATGGGCTTGGTGTGTGGTCGCACCAGTCGGGGGAATCGGGGGCCGGGTGGGGGCACGCGCTTGGGGGGGGGGCGCAGTCACCCTATGTGACAGGTCACGAATGGCTGCGTTGATTGGTTCGATGACGCCCTGGAGTGCAGGCCAGGTGGGCATGGTGTGGAGGGCAGACTGGATGTTGCCTAATTGGGTTGTTATGGTGTCGAGCTGACGCGTCATGGACGCGAGCGCGTTGAGGGTGGAGCAGGAAAGGGGGACGAGAATCGTCTCGCCGTCAGACAAGCCGGAGAGCTGGTTATCGTCGAGGATAGGGAGTTGGACTGAGGTGAAGTTAAGTCTCTGGCGGGTTTCGCGGACAAAGTCGCGTATGTAGAGGTGGGACTCAGAGAGCTCAGGGGAAGAAGACCGCGCCGAGGGAGCTCTAGACGAGTTCCTCGAAGCGGGGAGAGGGGGAAGGTCTTCCATCGTGGAGATGGGGGTTCAGGGACGCGAAGCCTGAGGGGAAGGTAGTGTTAGGGGGCGAGGGTGGATCGTGCACTGAACGACGTGGAGTTGTAATTTCAATGACTAGAGGTGGAGAGGGTGCGAAGCGTGGTAGAAAATAAGGGCCGGAGCCCCCTTATATAGAAGGAAATCCTCACTCAGCCTTTTGGCCCAATATGAGTCGCATATCCGTGTATCCAAGGAAACAATACAATTTGTGGTAAACCTTACAAAGGAAATCCCTCGTAGCAACCGTGTAAGAAAAGAAAGAACACCAAAGTTATCCCAACAAGTATCTCACCAGGGGACTGTGAGAACCATGCTTGCTCCTGCCTCTTTTGTCAATTATTCTTCAACTTGAAGTGCGATTGGTGGCAGGCCATAGTATCCTCCCAAATTTGGCAACCTACCTACCTACTGCTGCGGAGTTATAACCGGAACGTAAATTCTCGGACCTTAAGATGAGCGAATACCTCTTGTTGCTGGTACTGCCTTAAGCCAGGGCATTAGTGACATGGCTGTTGGCTACGATAGCAAGCGGAGAGGGCAAAGCAGGAGAGAGACACAGGTCGCAGTGGCACTCAAAGAGCAAGGAAGGACAAGGAAGAGATGGATGCTGCATTCGCCTCAGTAAAGGCACTTGTGGGAACACATAAGCTGGTAAACGACAACAGCAAAGGTGAATGGATTGTCGACTCAGGAGCGAGCCATCACCTTTGTTTGGAGCGATCATCATTTCACGCCCTTAAATGTCTCGACAAGCTGACTGCTATCTCCCATGGTAATGGTTCATCACTCGACGCTACAGGGCATGGCCATATCAATATCAGTAGTATCGATAACTATTGCCTGAGCATAGAGGCCTTGTATGTTCCTGGTCTAACCTACAACCTGCTCTCGGTCGGTGCACTTTTAGTTACCAATTGAGTTACCTTTGGACAAAGCATGTGTTTCTTGAAACCAGAGGATGGAAAAGCATATAGACATGCTTTCCAGAAGAATGAGCTTGACTATGTTGCTGGGGCAAGAAATCAGAGTGGATGCGAAAGAGGTATGTTTTTCGAAGGTCAAAACTCCGTACATACCCGTGTTGCAAGGCAATTACCCAGTCTGGAACTGTAACATGTGTACATGTTTCGGTAAGGGTACACACAGCGGGCAGTGCAGGATCTCCTATGTTTAGTTGATTTATATTTGGTTTATTTGATTTGATTTCAGCTCCGCCACTGCATCTGAGTCAGCTAGGCTATGCTATCGTAGTATTGTTATATTTTGTTTGCTTTATTGGAAGTTTATATTTAGAATTCCGGGTATGGAATGGTCATGTAACACTGGTGAAGGCAGAGCATTGTTTGTTTGTTTCTTTCTTTGGTCTTGCAGGATTACAGGATTCCGGTATGTGCACAGCTACTGGTAATGATCGTGATTGGAGGAAGGCTATCGCTCTTGGGTTTTGTATTTAAACTAGTCTCCTGGCTAGCAGGAGACAGCAGACTTGGAAAGACCTTTAGTCTAAGAATACAGTTAGTTGAAGGGCAATCCCTGGGTCCTATTTGTCCTTCAACTATAATCTCTTGCCTCCGGCCTCCTGAAGCCTCCCTTAGCACCAGCGCTAGCAGGCCTATCGCCGGTCCTATTGTATTTTCGTTAGACAGGAATAAACCTGGTATAAGACCCAAGCCCGGCCAGGTTGCCCCCTTCCAAGCTCCGCAAACCACCAATGTGAAGCGGGGAAGGAGAAGACCTGAAGCCAGACAAACTCAAGGGATGGCTTAGAACAGTCAAAAAGCATCTAGCAAGATCAGGACTGAACGATGACTCCCCTGGAGTGGCGGACTACTATGGCGCCTAAACAGATGGCAAAGCCAACAACGCATATCACATGCTAGACAAAGAAGTGGAGGACGTAACTCTAGCGCAGTTAACACAATGCCTTCAGCAGCTATTTGAAGCCTCTACGAACACTGAGGACACCTATCACAAGTGGCAGAATATCGGCCAGATAGCAGAAGGACAGCCAGCATGCATAGCGAAGCAAGCTGGGGGGCAGGCGGACCTCAAAGGATCTTTTCCAAATGGATCCATCTCACATTATGCACAGAAACAGCGATTTCTCGATGTTATCGACTCTAGACTACGCCGCAATGTTGAGCCCCAGTTCAGACCAGAAGATACCTGGGACCAGATGGTGACTGTAGCAGAACGCTATGATGCTACGATGTATAGAACTGGCGGCTTCAAAGGGAGGGATAGAAGCCAGGCTTCTAGCAGCAAAACCCATACACCAAAGAAAGAGCGTACCTACCGCAAGCCCGCTACCACATCAACGGCCAGGAGCACAGGCAAAGGAAAGGCCCTGGCCAAGAAGAGGACCTATACCAAGTCCAACAGGCCAAGTAAGGCTCTGATGGACTGCCGCAAGACAGAAGAAGCCTGTTTCTACTGTGGCGAAAGCGGACATATGGCAAATGAATGCCCAAAGAAAGCAGGTAGGACCAACCATGTGTAATGGGGTCTTGGCACTGGATGTTAGTCCAAGGCACACAACGACAGGAAGGTCCTAACCGATAACACTCGTTTAGCGTGCGGGTTGGGAGATGACAATCTCAGGTCAAAACTGATCGTGTAATGACAGATCAGGGTCAGGGTGCGTGGGTTCTTGGCCTGGAAGTTGGATATCAGAATAGAAGATGTTATATTCTTGAAGTACAAGAGTCGTGAAAGAAATACCAGGTAGCGTAAAGAATCAAGGAAATAGGGGGCTTTTTTTTATTTTTTATTTTTTATTTTATTTTATTTTTATTTTTTATGATCATGTATTCATTGATTAAGGTACAAGAAACACTGTGGAGCGCTAGCTATGACCGAAACACAACCTGTAAACAATCCTACAACCCGCTTCACCCCCTAATGGGAAAAATCAAACACCCGGAAACCAGAGCCCATCCTCCCCCCATGTGGCACCTAAGACGAAAGCAAGACGAAGCAATACCCTCCTCCAGACACGTAAGGAAAGACAAGTATAGAAACTAAACCAGGGAAATCCACCAACCCTTCGGCGGGCCACCCAAAACAAATGAAAAGAATCCTGCGGCCCAGGGCCGACAGAAAGGGAAGATAAGACTACTGTTGGTGGATGCCTAAGGGAATTGCCCGTACCTATCGGCTTAGGGTCAAGCAGTTGTCACGGGCGGCCAGCCCGGAACATCGGCGACGCTTTGGACTTTAGCATGGCCCAAGGAGGTAGTGCTATACCATGACACAGCGTAACCTAATGCGAGGTTTGCGACCATAGAGTAAATAGCGGGAGCGGGAGGAGGACGATGGGAGTCACCCGGCGAGGAGAGCCACTCAGCAGTGGAGGTGCCAGCTATTGTGCGGGTCAGTAGGGTGCCAGCTAAGGAGGGGCGTATCAGTACGGTGCAAGCGGATCTGATGCGTGAGAGGCGGGAGGAGGAGGGCTCGCCAAACAACCGAGAAGTACGAACACCGAGGACAGAGAGGGGGCATAGTTCTTTCGAATTCAGACCGTACCGATCCTGCAACTCAGGAGAGACTGCAATACCAGAGAGAAGGGCCACCAGAGCAACTACTTCACCGATAGTCCGAAACTAGCGACCGTGTATTGACGGAGGAAGGAGGGTCGCCGACTGTGCAATACGCTAAGTGAGACGCGTCGCAAAGTGCGGGGTAAAGGGTAAGAGCATCAACGCCAGCGTGCTCAACGAGGACGAACGGAACCAGAAAGGAATCCAGAACCCGCGGGAGGGGAGGCCAAACGCCCCAGAGGGAGGAAGGAGATAAAGGCTTGATAAACCCCAAAGCAGTCGCCACGGGCGGAGAAGATCAGAGGCAGAGGACACTCTCACGATGATTTCCCATGCTGTTGAGATTTCAATTGCTGGAGGTGGAGCGGACGAGAATGATGAAAGGAAATAGAGGGCTTTTTTTTCTTTTTTTTTTTTATATCATATATTTGTTAAGGTACAAGAAATCGTATGAAGCACTAGCTATGACAAAAACAAAACCCAAAAGCCAAAACAGAACTGAAAAAGGAAACATCCGGAACACTTCTCTTCAGCTAGGGTCCGTACCGGTCCCAGGCCCACATATGGGCACGAAATTAAAACAAATATACCAAGGAAAACCCTCCCTTAACCAGCGGACAGCATGAAAAATTTAACAGTCAACCTAGCTTTCCAGAGACGACAAATAATAACCAAAGGAAAACCACATTAGTTGAGCGGGAAGAAATTGAAACGGCGGAAGACAACAGGTGAGAGAACATGCAAGGGGGGAAGGCCGTGGTGGGGGATCTTATAAACCGGGTGAGAGCACCTAGGAGGGCAGGTGGGGACCAGACCGGCGCGTCGGGGCCCAGCACAGTGACCCCCTGAAGGTGGCGGTCTCTGGCCGGCCTCTTGGCTGGACAGTGGAGGATGGCGTGCTCGAAGGTTTTCGGGGCCTTCGCACAGCTGGGGCAGGTGGTCGGGCCAGAGTCGTCCCAGGAAGGATGGGCGTGGAGGGAGCTCTTCCCAGATCTCATCAGATGTAGGCGACCAGCGCCGAACTTGGAGAGGCCCATGAACGGATGGGGCTTTAGCCAGGGGCGATAGGCGTATCTTGCTGGGTCTGGTGCAGCCCTCACCACTCTTCCATGAGGAGCTTCCTGCACAGGAGCTTGAGTTGGGGGTAGGCGCGGCCCGGTGGGGGCGCAGGGTAGGACTCGCCCAATAGGTGCTGTACGGACAAATAGTTGCCTGGTGGACGAGACGAATCGAAGGTAGGACTTCCACTATCCGGAGGATAGAGATTGTGGTTGGCAAAGAACACAAGCGACAAAGAGTACCGGTATGGGCAATCACCGCTTACACTACCGGGAGTCTCTCTTCCGTGAGCCAAAATCAATCGAAGTCACGTAGCAAGAAAGAAAGAAAAAGGTTCACGATCACTAAAGGTCCTAACTCGCTGAGATTGTAGTTGTCTCCGTCGTCGCCCCTCTGGCTATGAAGCTTTTCTTTTTTTTTTCTTTTTTTTTTTTTGTAATCATGCGTTCATTGTTTTTAGGTACAAAAAGCCTCATGCAGCGCTAGCTATGGAGAGAACAAAACGTATAAATGCAAACAAAATAACAAAGGAAAGTCACGGCACCAATAAATATCCACTATCGCGAAGGTTTCTCCTCAACCGGGCCAGCGGCCACCTATAAGAAGGAAAGCACAAACTAACAACTTAGTCGTCTAGAGAGGAAAGCCTACATAAGACAAAGGAAAGAAACCCAAAGACCCTATACCTCAGCTAACGAAAAAACACGAAAAAC
>Ga0307509_10002947_pt1 | contig 26745 bp, 16 predicted proteins | sample 10_EM_MG_FD_202245 | JGI IMG/M metagenome (GOLD analysis project Ga0307509, IMG submission 202245) | Populus trichocarpa ectomycorrhiza microbial communities from riparian zone in the Pacific Northwest, United States - 10_EM | ecosystem: Host-associated > Plants > Roots > Unclassified | place... | reverse complement strand
GGGCCATTTGGAATCACTGGCATTTGAAGCCAGGAGACTACACGCAACTTGTAGTTGATCGTATAGGATTTTCGACTACTGGAAACAGCAGAAGGGGCAGCTCGAGAACGGTTTGCTAGGAATTTTCGCTTTGGACCTCGCTTTGTTGACTCTCCCGCATAGAACTTACTGGCTGGGAGTTCTGGTAGAGTAATGTGAACCTTTGAACGGGCACTACCTCTGCTTGCTTGTCCTCGTCGTGGCATTCTGATATCTGATGTATGAGTATGAGAATACTGTATGAGTAGTCAATTTTTCTATTTACTTGTACTTATAGGATTTTACATATTATTTCTAATGACTCTTTAATTCTTGTTTACTTTACATCGTGATTTTCTGAAAGGTGAGGTTGAATATGAAGGCCAAAGCGTATGATCTCTGTGAGTCATTACCATTCTACCCGAGACATTACCCCTTTTTTAGAAGCAGAGTTTAATTCAACCCCATAGCACATTTATCTTCTATTTCAGTTTTTACGGTACTTTACCTATCTGGTAAGTTATCACAAGCTTTGCGGCACACAAGAACAATTAAACCAGCGTGAAGGTAGTAACCTGGCGAGCTGTAATTACGCACTAGCCTCCCAGACCCACAACTACCGATGCGCCAGAAATTTAAGCTGCGTAGAAAACTGTAATTATCCGTATTCATATAGTACGACGCTGAGTAAGTACACCCGTAGGATGCGACGGCATTGCGGGGAGAGTTCGGAAAATATAGATTTGCGAGCAATCCACAAGGTTTAAATATCGACCTTGGCTATCGCCAGAAGTATGATATGGAAATTACGAGTTGGGGGGGTTGCGAGGTTATCAAGGCGCGACCTTCATTGTGTTTGCTTGGCAGCTGTGGCTAGGGTGAGCACTAGGATGCGGCTATCGCGCTAAGGTGGGATAATGTCAGCGTGAATTACAGCGATTTGCGACTTTTTCGTTACCGTTTTCCTCCAATTAGCACTATTGTTCCCTAGTCCGAAGTTTAGGTTCTTATGGATACCTAAACCCGCGCGATCGTTATAGTACGATATAGTAGTGATTCCGGTGGAGGACAGCATATCCTCGAAAGATTTGTGGTGTTCATTGGAGAGTCCAGGTTCAAGACGGCGCCTAATCCGACCGGGTAGGGCTTGGAAAGTGTGTGCCATGGGCAGTTTCAGCACCTGAGAGAGGATCGCTGCCTGTAGGATTCCTGTAAACCCTGAAGTGCCAGGGGGATAGCAAGGTGGAGGAGGAGGTGCCCGGTACTCGAGTAGTGGTAGTGGAAAGGGTTGACAAGGTGTAGCGTGCTTGGATAGGTCGCTTAACCTACTGCTTTAAATGCACCTTCATGCGCTTCAAATACCAGTCCTTGTACTGCACATACTGGTATTCCAAGGCATCGCGAGCCAGATGTAGATCCGAGCGGTATAATTGGTCGAACCCTAGCCGCAATTGCAATAATGGCTGTTGTTTGGGTATGGACTATGGCTCGCTGCGACGGGCGTTCGATGTCCCGTGGAACGCGTTACCGGTAGGGGACAGGGAAAGTATCATACGTGCCTGTAATTGACGGGTTGCACTAATAGGGGTTAGGGTTACAGCCAGCATACCCGAAACTGGTCAGAAAGGTCGGAAAAACAGATCTGTAAGATCGAGCGGGGGGGGGGGGGGTAGGGCGAATTGGGAGTTGGCCTCCTGTCAAAACACCTTCCTCGGGTAGTATCGCCGGTGCGAGTCAATCGTCCAAGCCCAACTCTCGCAGCCCATCCATCCAGCCCTCCTCCCACCGCTGGCCGGTGAGACCCCCTTCAAGCACTCCCGTACACGCCTCTTCCTTGCTCGCCCCACCGCGATTGAGCGCGTTGGTATGCAGAATCTTCTTCCAAGTGATCTTTGTAATCCTCCACTAGCTATCTTGTCGCGCGTGTGGGTGAGCTTCGTCATAAGGGCAGGAGTCACCATCGATTACTTTTATTGAGAGGTATCATAACCAACGAATGGCGCAGTAGCGGAGCGGGGAAACTAGAATAGGGCTTGGCTGTAGGAAAGGTATAATCATAAAACTTCTCTCTCGTCTTCCGCATCATCACAAAGCTAACTATCATACCGGTAGTCAAAATAGGAGCATGTGTGAAGTATGGTGAAATCATCCTGATCCCCCTATCGCTTCCCACGCCCCCCCCCCCGTTCCCCCCCATACAGGCCCCCGTTCCTCTGCCTACCCCCATAATAACCAAAGAAAGAGACGATCCTGGAACCTTCTCCGCAAACCATTCCAACTCTAGAACAGTCGCAGCTATACAACACATCCCTCTAATTTCCGCGATCAGCCACACCTCACGTTCCGCTTCTGTCAATTCTAACAGCTTTCACGCGAGACCGCCCTTGCCATTTTCCGGGCGCCGGAGGACATCTGTTACCCATGTTCCTCCGCTTATCGCTGATGACTTTGACTTCCGCCAGAATGATGTTCCGCTAAGGGCTCGGGCTGTGTGCGCCCGCAGTTGCCTCACTACCATCTTGCGCAGATGACCTAGTAGCCTCTGAGTACGGCTAGGAATAGGATGGGGTATTTAATGTGCCAGGGGCCGACTGCCGGGCGATGCGCCAGAGCGCCGAATTAGCCGGACAGTTGTCGTGGTGGGTTCGCATAGTGGGGTTTTGTGTCGTGCAACGAGGAGAGTGATGCTGGATACTACACGGTTATGCAGAGCAGCGCTGCGGGAGAGGGGTAAAAGGAGGGGCCGCGGGAGTATTGTGCTGCGGTGACTGGGCGTTTGAAGGGGATAAAGTGGAGGGTGTTTGGCTCGAGGTGGAAACAACATTTACCTAGGAACGCACCGCCGGCGGCCACTGTGGGTAGCGGAGCAGGTTGGCGGGGAGACAGCGGGGCGGGGAAGTAGAGGCTGGAGGATCTCGGTATAGGTGAAATTTGGGTGCGGAGGTTAATCTTACGCTGCTGGAAGCGCTGGAGATACTGCGATCAGAGAGTTGAGAGCAGCTTCAATTGTGACCCCTCAAACTCCCCTCAGCCAAAGGAAATAGTGTTGTTGTTATTCATGTTATCACAAGTTGGAACTGCCGCTGCCATCGCTATGGTTGTTGGTGCTGTAGACTATTCTTTCTTAGTCTTCAGCTCCTAGCAATTGCACCCTTAACACTTTCACATTCGCTCCATAGCCACACTACCTATGCTGATATGCGTTTTCCGCACTCCCCCTATTTCCAAACATCCATATCTTTAAAGAATACTGTGCAGGTGTTTCTAGTCCGATGAATTTGCTACCTACGCATTACTAAAGTCTGTATCAAAAAGAGGGCTCAGGTCTTAAGTTTCCTGACCCTCTCAGATGAGTTATTTGCGCCCCGCTCAAACATCATCTCCAAGTCAGTAAGCTAGAGTAACACATAATTGTTGAACGATAATCTATGGCTTCGCGAGAGGATACTAAAAATGGCTGCGAGCGGTACTACTGGTATCAGTTTCCCAAATTTCTACTACTTTGCAATGAATCAGACAAAAGGTATAGAGTGATATAGTTCAACCTGAGGCTACGGTATTACAGGCGAATTTACTCCCCCTTTCTGACAAACAGTCTTGGAAAGTTTGTGTAACGAATTTCGGATACAGCGATTGGGCTGTCGCCAGTTAGGCAGAAGGCTTTCTTCCACAACCCCGCTCATGCTCAATTTCAACCACGCGTGAACTTACACCCAAGAGAACACCTCACTCTCAACATTCAGAGCAGCGAAAATCGAAAAAAATGCCACAATTTTTCAGCAATAACGATAAGTCTATCATCATCGCAAATAGCTTTAACAGCACAGTCCCCGACGACGAGTCTAAAATACTAGCATGGCTATCACCATTGGAACCATGGGTACGGCATCGAGACATCGGGGCTCAAAGGGTGGACGGTATAGGAGCCTGGTTGCTAGAAACTAAGGGATTTAGATGCTGGGTTAATGGGAGTAGGGAAAATGAGGCTGATCGTCCGACCTTATTCTGTGACGGTAATCCAGGAGTAGGAAAGAGCTATATCGTGTACGGGAGAAACATCACTGTCCGGAGTCAAAGAACGGCATTGCTGATGGGTTCCGATAATAGTTCACTAGTTATAGACAAGCTGTGCGACGAGGCCGTGGACGAAGATACTGTTGTTACCTGCTTTTACTTCGACTTTGCAGCCCGGAATGAGCAGTCACCAGCAAATATGCTCGGCTCCCTGCTGAGACAACTTGTTAACGGACTAGAGGAAATACCCGAAGCCATAGTCCGAGCTTACCGGAAGCAGAAAAGGGCTATCGGGGGTAGAAGGTTACAAGTTTCAGGAATTCTAGCGATGTTCCAGAGCCTCACAGCAACAAAGCGCATGTTTATATGTGTCGACGCACTTGACGAATGTCTGCCGGAGCATAGAATGGTGGTACTTGAATCGCTGAGACAGATTCTGCAGGGATCACCGAATACTCGGATATTTATGACCGGAAGACCACAAGTGCGGGCTGAGGTGGAGAGGAAACTAGATCAAGCGGCAACTTTTATATTAATACAGCCGACGGAAGATGGTGTCGTTAGATATCTGCGCGAGACACTCAGGAACGACACTACACCTGAGATAATGAGCAGCACATTGGAGGCAGAGATTATGAAGAGCATTCCCGAAATAAACTCGGAAACGTATGTAGAAGCGAGTTCAAGGAAACGGCTACCATAAGTTAACGGCTGACATATTTGAGTCTAGGTTTCTATTCGCTTCTCTCCATATCAATGCAATCCTGCGGGGGACTACAATTGCTGGGCGGAGGAAGGCACTCAAATCAATAAAAGATGGGGCAGGCCTAGGGGATGCATACGGGGCAACGCTAGAGCGGATAAAGACTCAGGACGAGCTGAAGACAAAACTCGCGATGGCTGCTCTCACATGGGTCTGTCATTCGGAACGGCCGTTACAAGTGGATGAGCTGTGCCATGCGCTTGCAGTGGAGATAGGAGCACCGGAGTTCGATCCCGAAAATGTTCCTTTGATAGGCACATTGCTGCACTGCTGCCAAGGCTTGATCACGGTAGATAAGGAAGCTTCGACTGTGCGGCTAATTCACTACACTGTCCAAGAGTATCTTTGTGGTCATCTAGATCTCTTCAGCAAACCTCACTCGATACTTGCAGAAACCTGCTTAACCTATCTGATCTCACAAAAAGTCAAGAGCCTGACATCGCATTCTCTCCCCGACTATCAAAGCATGCCATTCCTCAATTATTCTTCGAGATACTGGGGAACGCATGCGAGGAGGGAGCTCACAGACCATGCGAGGGCCCTTGCGCTGGAACTCTTGGACCAGTATGAAGACCACGTATCCTCTGTATCGCTTTCAACGCAGATAATGCATCACGATTATCTCAGGGGCATGGGTACCTATCTGCTCTTTTCTGGGCTGCACTGCGCATCATTCTTCGGGATTGTTGAACTTGTGACCGCAATTATCAATGCCGGAGGTTGCGATGTGGACCAGCAGGATTGCAGAGGCAGCACACCACTCTCATGGGCAGCGGAGAATGGACATGAAGGAGTAGTAAAGATACTGCTGGAGCGAGGGAATATCGACCCTAATCGCCCACGTAAGAATGGTCGAACTCCGCTCGGATGTGCTGCTGTCAAGGGACATGAGGGGGTCGTCAAGTTATTGCTAGAACAAGAAAATGTTGACCCCAATCGCCCGGATGCGAATGATCGAACGCCACTCGGGTGTGCCGCCTTCGAGGGGCATGAAGCAGTGGTCACGTTATTGCTTGGACGGAGGGATGTTGACCCTAATCGTCCAGATAAGTATAATCAAACGCCACTCAGGTGTGCCGCTGTCGACTGCCATGAAGGGGTGGTCAAATTATTGCTTGGACGAGAAGATATCGACCCCAACTGCCCAGATGCGAATGATCGAACGCCACTCGGATGTGCTTCTGGCAGGGGACATGCAGGAGTGGTCAAGCTATTGCTGGAGCAGGAAGGTATCAACCCCAATCGCCCAGATAAGTATGATCGAACACCACTCGGGTGTGCTGCTCTCAAGGGGCACGATGGAGTGGTCAAGTTATTGCTAGAGCGGGAAGATGTCGACCCCAATCGCCCTGATAAGTTTAATCAAACGCCACTCAGGTGTGCCGCTGCCGACGGATATGAAGGGGTGGTCAAGCTACTGCTGGCACGGGAAGATATCGACCCCAATCACCCTGATGACAACGATCGAACACCACTCGGGTGCGCTTCCTGCAAGGGATATGAAGAAGTGGTCAAACTACTTCTAGAGGTGGAAAATGTCGACCTCAATCGCCTAGATAAGTATGATCGAACACCACTCGGGGGTGCTGTTCACGGCGGACATGAAGCAGTGGTCAAGCTATTGCTGGAGCAGGAAGAGGTCGACCCCAATCGCCCGGATATGTATGATCGAACACCGCTCGGGTGTGCTGTTCTCGAAAGACATGAAGGGGTGGTCAAGCAATTGTTGGAACGGGAAGATGTCGACCCCAACTGCCCAGACAAGTATAATCAAACGCCACTCAGGTGTGCCGCTGTCGACGGACATGAAGGGGTGGTCAAGCTATTACTGGCACGGGAAGATGTCGACCCCAATCGTCGAGATGGGAATCACCGAACACCACTCGGGTGTGCTGTTCTCGAAGGACATGAAGGGGTGGTCAAGTTACTGCTGGAACGGGAAGATATCGACCCCAATTGTCCAGACAAGTATAATCAAACACCACTTAGGTCTGCCGTTGTTGGCGGACACGAAGGGGTGGTCAAACTACTGCTAGGGCGAGAGGATATCGACCCCAATAGCCTAGATTGGAATGACCGAACATCACTCGGGTGTGCTGCTCTCGAGGGAAATGAAGGGGTAGTCAAACTGTTGCTGGAACTGGAAGATGTCGACCCCAATCGCCCTGATAAGTATGGCCAAACACCACTTACGTGTGCCGCTGCCGAAGGACATGCAGGGGTGGTCAAGTTACTACTGGGACGAGAAGATATCGACCCCAATTTCCCAGATGCGAATGATCGAACACCACTCTGGTTTGCTGCTGGCGGAGGGCATGAAGGGGTAGTCAAGCTGTTGCTGGATCAGGAAGGTGTAAACCCCGACAGGCTAGATAAATGCGGCGACACACCACTCTCTCGTGCTGATGGGAATGGGCATGCAGGAGTAGTGAAACTACTACTGATGGAGTAACCCCACTGTGGTATGTTAGGTAAGGGTATACTGATGGGATTATCACCGGTCCAGGCGCCCTGAGGGTCTGTTTTCCGCCGATGTGTGATCGTAGGTCAACTACCAGTGCTAACCACCACAAGCTTAGTTCTACGTTGCGTCCTTTTCCCTGTACATCAACACCTACAGCAAGCATACTCTCTTCCGTCTCCTATCACACCCTTTACTCTGGGTTTTCCCTGCGGCGGTTTTACAGCGGTGATTCATACAACGTCAGTTTTCCCCTTGCAGCATGACTTCCTGCCTGCCCCTCCCCGATCCTCCAACTACGGGCCCGAAAGTCTGTGGAAAGCGCAGTTCTGCAGCTGCCCCATTTGCTGTCAAAAACTTGAAATCCGGGGCAGTCTATTGATTGTGCTCAAATCACGTGGTATTTCTCCTTTTCCAGCACCCGCCTTACTCAACCTCGGGGAGCCTGGCATGCGCTGTCGTGGCTGTTACCATCCTCCTTTTGTTCCTTGTGTGTCCTTTACATCAGTCTCATGACATAATCCTGAAATTATCCTGAGATTCTCCGCCGCTGTCACCGCCGGAAATCCCCCATGTATGCAGGCATACCCCTCTAAAATCTCCCGACTTTTGTTAACGCTTGTGAATAAAGGCTGATGAATTTCCGTTCCTCGTAGCGCCCACCAACCGCAACCGCGGGGCTATTCCATTTGTTAATTTACATCATTTGTCCTGGATAAAATTCCCCAATCTAATAGATCCCCTATTACGAACCCTCCTTTTTGTTAACTCCTTCCTCGCTTTTTTTCCATTTCCTCCTTGTTTTCCCTTGCTAGCGTTAGGTAGATGGATAGATAGATAGACTGCGCATAGACTTCCCTTTCCGATCCTTGAGGACCTTGTGAAGGCATTCCCGGAGCCTCCATGACTGGCACAATCCACCCTAGATATCGCGATTTCGAGATGATATTTTTCCAAGCATTAACTCGTGCTCGAATTACTCTACTCACCCAACCCGAAAATACCTCCTATTCCACTAAACCGCTTCCAAATTCCTGCCGAGAGAAATAAGTCAGATTAAACCCACTTTACCCACCTAGTGACCTCATAGGATAATAAAACAGATAATATCTCTTCCCCCCAGCGACCATGTACTGTAACAGGTAATGGTGTAGGGAAGATTCGGGTCCAACTCTAATTAACTTTGTCAATCGAGGGCCTGCATTTCCGGAGTGGACGTCGAGGAGTAAACGACAATGGAGTGGCACACCGTGCGAGTGACCCACTGAGACCTTCCCCCCGAGCTGAGCTAAGACCTTGTCTGTAGCTGCCAAGATAGACACTAAGTCTCCTTCAGAGATTCCTCCAAATTGCGTGGTTTGGTTCATCCAGATGTTAGTAGCCCGGTCATAAGTTATGTTCGGATATCAGAAGTGCAGGTCGTAGGCAAAAAGTTCTTACAGCACAGGGGCTGACAACAAGAAGCGTCTATCCGGCTCGTTTACCGCAGGGCATAGTCCTGACAAGTGCCCAAGGTATGGTAGGTCGGGCTGCTCATTTCCCGGGGCCGGCAGATGAGATTGTCCTGACCTGGCCGGTCTCTCTTGTCTTACATAGCTGGTGAGGCCGCTTATCATGCTGCTCGGGAGGGAAGGTGTGCCGTGACTCCACTCCCTAGATCTTTGTCATAATAATATGCTGGTACTAGCATCGGCGGGGGAGTGGGATGTGCGGAAGGGCTGTGGATCTAAAAAACTTGGTTCATCGGTCAATCCATCCTTGCAGCTTGGTTTCAGGCGAGTGAGAAGTTGTGAAACTGAGGGTGAGGATTGGAGTGGTTGAGGGAAGCGTCCAGCATGTTTTTGTTACTTGTTTTTTTTTGGGTGGTTTTGTACGACAAGGCGAATCAAGGCCTGTGCCACATGGGTTGCCTAGAGTAGGAGGGGAGGTACCGTCCCGTACACGTACAATACCTTCCAGTTTAGTGTAACATGGTCTGGCAAGGCTACTTTCAAGTGCTTAGTTAACACTAGTATCGCCCCCCCCCCAAACCACAACACTGATAAATCTGAAAGCTGAGAATGCAGCTTAGAGCCCAAAGAGAGTGTGGGGAGCCCGAGGGGATACTCTGAGTTTTAGAAGCACAAACTAAGGTTGGCACTTGGCCACATTAATGATTGAAACTACTGAGGTACAATAGCGCCTAAGTTTTGTAGGTTCCACAAGCGAAGTTTGCTGCCCTCACACCTTGTGGAAAATACCGGACCGGTGCAAAACTTTGGAGCTGTGCCTCCGTATGTGATAAGCAAAAAGCCGGGTTGCAGCATAGATACTCGAATACTTATCAATGCCACTCCGCCCCAATCTCTATGCGCCCGGCCAAGTAGCTAGTCGTGCACATTTACTTCAGATTGACTTGTTGAACAGTTCAAGATTCATAACGAGCGATATTCCAATCCTAAGGCTACAATACGGGCACGGGATTGACTGACGTTAGCACAACCAATGTGTCATAGTGATGCATAGTTTTTGTTTGCCATCCTTTCCCTTAGAGTAAGATATTGTTTGTTAGTTCCACAAACTCAGACGGTGGCTCTCGAGGTGACAGTAATCATGCACCCGGAAAGGGCTTCTGCGCTAAAACGATTTGCCGGGCTCTTTGGGCTGTGCGGAGGGAGCCCGAAGCCCGATATCTCACTCAACCAAACGGAGGCCAATATCCGACCGAACCAGACAAACCCCGACCAATCTAAGCAAATAATTTGGATTACTCCAGCCACACCCTTCCCTACCGGAGGGCACGCTTTCCTGGTACTTGTCGGTAGCTAGGCTGGTATGAAATTTAGAATCCCAAGACCCGGGTGACTTAGGTACGGGAAAGTACTACTAGTACAGTAGCATTCGAGTATTTGAATGCAAATCAAACTGGCAAAGTGGTATTGTATCATACTCGTACACGTGTCCCCCACTGCCGCTACTAGCACAAGACCTTCATTCCGAGTCAAGTGCCACTGCAAGACTACAAGGATGATGAATGGAATAATTACTGGCCTTGTTGCAGAAGGAATTTGTGTACGGACTTAGGAGTGGCCTTGGGATATCATCCCCTGCCTATGTTATGGCTGCAGGTCCTATTTAGTGAGAAGCATACAAGTACCATTATGCCTTCGATTATACAAGGTTAGGGTTTCTCTTGGGGAGCTAGACCGAGGGCTAAGGGCTGAAACAGGTGGGCGTTACCTTGGGGAGTTTTCAGTACGGTAGAGCCTGAGTGGACGTGTGGGAAGTGGGGAGGGAACCAGACGCCAGAGGCCCTTGGCAGGGATTGGATGGGGATACGGAGGTTACCGTAATGATTTGTCTCTGAGACCCCTGGAGGTACTCGAGTAGCACGAGTTGATATTCATGAGGCTGCATTGTGGGGTCTCCAGAATGCTTCGCAGCAGGAGAAGGGGGGCAGCGCGGTTTTTGCTGTTCGTGTTGCTGGAGTGGGAGCTACCGTCGTTGAGCTGTTGTCGGTGGTGTGGAACGCTCTACCGTAACCTACCAGCCTTTCTCCTAGGAGCTTTACATTCTGCATTATCACATCGAAATCCGTCCTGCACCTCTTTGAGTGCTCGAGTACCGTACTCTGTGCTACCACCCCTGCAAAGCTGTGTTCCCCGATATTGTCTGTCCTTCAGCTTTCGCACCCAAAAGTCCAGGTTGAGGATGGTAAAATGTGATTTGCGGTAAAAGCTCGCTTAACTTTCAATGTGGGCAAGGCCCTCCCGCATAGGTTGTGGCCAACCGGAGAGTAGACTCGACAAGGTGGAGACGCAGCCAAGGCTATGGTACATGGGCAGTGGCCAATTGGGGGTCCAATAATTTCTGTCCTATTTGTGGTACCGCATGCTTGACATCCTTGGCAGCAGAGCTGGTTTTTAGCGAGTTTTGACAGCCTGTGTCAAGCCTCCCCAGCCTGGCCTTAGACGACCTGGCTTGGCGCCCGCTTGAGCCGCAACAGAGATCTGGGTGCTGGGGGAGCAGATGATTTCTAGATAATAATATATGGTATCGCAGGTAGATATTGAAAAGAGTTTCGAGCGGTATTGCCAGTGCCAGTTTCTCTAATTTCTACCGCTTTAGAATGTATTGAACAAAAGAAAGGGAGTATTCTCGTTCTGGTTAACACAAGGCCCTCCCCACGCAGCTGTGCAGTGTTCCTGAGACAACCAGCCCTCGAGCGTTTGTGTAACGAATTTTGGATAGAGGGCGATTAGATAGCGAACATCGGCGCAAGGCTTCACCAATGACTCCACTTTTCCTCAACTTCAAGCAACTGTCTTAACGGACTTTACCCTCAGTAACATTCAAAGAATCGAAAAATGCCACAAGCTTTCAGCAATAACCAAAACTCTGTCATCATCACAAATAGCTTTAACTGCACTTCCCCTGATGATAGATCTGAAATACTTGCGTGGCTGTCACCACTAGAGCCATGGGTGCGGCATCAAGGCATCGGGGCCAAGCGGGTGGACGGTATAGGAGATTGGCTGCTGGATACCAAGGAATTTCGGTGCTGGAATAGCAGGGGGGATGAACCTGTTCATGCGACCTTATTCTGCGATGGCAATCCAGGAGCGGGAAAGAGCTATGTCGTGTATGTGAAAATGAATCACTTCCTGAAAGGATGGTATTGCTGATGGGTTGCGATAACAGTTCGTTAGTTATAGACAAGTTGTGCGATGAGGCGGGGGAGGAAGACACTGCCGTGATGTGTTTTTACTACGACTTTGCTGCCCGGAATGAGCAGTCACCGGTAAATATGCTCGGCTCCCTGCTGAGGCAGCTTGTGAGCGGACTGGAGAAAATTCCCGAGGTGGTAGTCCAGGGTTTCCGAAACGAGAAAAAGGTGATTGGGGGTAGAGGGCTGCAGGTCCCAGAAATTTTGAAGATGTTCCAGGCCATCGCAGCTACGAAGCGCACATTTATATGTGTTGATGCTCTCGACGAATGTGTGCCCGAGAATCGAAGGGAAGTTCTCGTGTCACTGGGACAGATTCTTCAGGGGTCACCGAATACTCGTATATTCATAACCGGAAGATCACACGTGCGGAGCGAGGTGGAGAGGAAATTAGATGGAGCGGCGGCTTTCATATTAATACAGCCTACGAAAGATGGTGTCGTTAGATATTTGCGCGATAGACTCGAGAAAGATACTACTCCGGACGCGATGGATAGCACATTGGAGGCAGAAATAATGAGGAGCATTCCCGAGAGGAACTCTGAAACGTATGTACAGTAGAAACGAGTGCAAGGGAGAAGTTACCGAAAGTTGATGGCTAACATATTTGAATCCAGATTCCTACTCGCTTCTCTCCGTATCGAGGCAGTTCTGCGAGGGACCACGGTTTCTCAGCGGAGAAAAGCCCTCTACGCAATACAGGATGGTACAGGGTTAGGGGACTCGTATGGTGTGACACTAGAGCGGATAAAGGCTCAGGACAAGGAAAAGACAGAACTTGCGATGGCCGCCCTCATGTGGGTCTGTTATTCGGAGCGGCCGTTGCGGGCGGATGAGCTGTGCCATGGGCTCGCAGTGGAGATAGGAGCAACAGATTTTGATCCCGACAATATTCCGTTGATAGGTACATTGCTTCACTGCTGCCAAGGATTAATCACGGTGGATGAGGAAGCTTCAACTGTCCGGTTAATCCACTATACTGTCCAAGAGTACCTTTGCAGTCATTCAGGTTTCTTCCTCAATAAACCTCACTCGATACTTGCAGAAACCTGTTTGACCTATCTGAGCTCACAGCAGGTCAAGAGCCTCACTCCCCATTCTCTTCCAGTCCATCAGAGCATGCCATTCCTCACATATTGTTCGAGATACTGGGGAACGCATGCCCGAAAGGAACTCTCAGACCATGCGAGAACTCTTGCACTGGAGCTCTTGGGCCAGTACGAAGATCACATGTCCGCCGTATCACTCTTGAAGCAGGTTATACATCCCACTTGTATCGGACTAATTGGCCCTTCTCCACTCTTCTCTGGACTACATTGCGCATCATTCTTTGGGATCGCTGAACTCGTGACTACAATGATAAATGAAAGCTGTGGGATTCACCAACGAGACTGCACGGGTAGCACACCACTTACATGGGCGGCGAGGAATGGGCATGTGGGAGTGGCGGAAATACTGCTGGGACGGGAGCGTGTTGACCCTAATTGTCCAGACACTGATAACCGAACACCGCTCGGGTGTGCTGCTATTAATGGACATGAAGGAGTGGTTAAACTACTCCTGGGACAGAAAGAAGTTGAGCCCAACCGCCCCGATATAGATGACCGAACGCCACTCGGGGGTGCTGCTATCTACGGGCATCGAGGAGTGGTCAAGCTACTGCTGGAACGGGAGGATGTCGACCCCAATAGCTCTGATAAGTATGGCCAAACACCACTCAGGTGCGCCGCTGTCGATGGAGATGAAGGAATAGTCAGGCTACTCTTAGAGCGTGAAGACATCAACCCCAATCACCCTGATAAGTATGATCGAACGCCACTCGGGGGTGCTGCTATCAACGGACATGAAGGAGTGGTGAAGCTACTACTAGGACGGAAAGATGTCGACCCCAATCGCTTGGATATAGATGGCAGAACACCACTCGCATGCGCTGCAATCCATGGGTGTGAAGAAGTGATAAAGCTGCTGGTGGAAAGGGAAGATGTCGACCCCAATCACCCCGATAGGTATGGTCAAACGCCACTCGGGTGGGCCGCTGTCGAGGGGCATGAAGAAGTGGCCAAACTACTGCTAGGACGGAAAGATATCGACCCCAATCACCAAGATGTGGATCATCGAACACCGCTCGGATGTGCTGTTATCAACGGACATGAGGGAGTGGTGAAGATATTGCTGGAACAGGGACATGTCGACCCCAATCACCCGGATACGGATGATCGAACCCCACTTGGGTGTGCCGCCATAAGCGGAGGTGAAGGAGTGGTGAAATTACTAGTCGAACGAGAAGATGTTGACCCTAATCGCCCTGACAAGTACGGTCGAACACCACTCGGGTGGGCCGCTGTCCACGGGCATGAGGGGGTGGTTAATCTACTGCTCGAGCGGGGAGATGTCAACCTCAATCGCCCAGATACGGATAATCGGACACCACTCGGGTGTGCCGCTATCAACGGACACGAAGGAGTGGCCAGGCTACTGGCAGAACGGGAAGGTGTTGACCCTAATCGCCATGATAAGTATAATCGGACGCCACTCGCATGTGCTGCTATCAATGGGCATGAAGGAGTGGTCAAGCTACTGCTGGGACGGGAAGATGTCGACCCCAACCTCCCTGATAAGTATGATCGAACACCACTTGGGGGTGCTGCTATCGGCGGGCATGGAGGGGTGGTCGAGCTCCTGCTGGGGCGGGGGGATGTCCACCCAAACCGCCCCGATAAGTATGGTCAAACACCACTCGGGTGGGCCGCTGTTGAGGGACATCAAGGAGTGGTCAAGTCACTGCTGGAACGGAAAGATATCGACCCAAATAGCCCAGATATAGATAATCGAACACCACTCGGTTGTGCTGCTATCCACGGGCGTGAAGGGGTGGTCGAGCTGCTTGTTGGACTGCGAAATGTTGACCCTGATTGTCCTGATAAGTATGGTCAAACACCACTCAAATGTGCCGCTATCGATGGATATGAAGGGGTGGTCAAGCTATTGCTGCAAAGGGAAGACGTCGACCCCAATCGCCCTGATAAGTACGGCCGAACGCCACTCGGGGGTGCTGCTATCAACGGACATGAAGGAGTGGTCAAGCTCCTCTTGGGACGGGGGGATGTCAACCCCAATCGCCTAGATCTGGATGATAGAACACCACTCGCATGCGCTGCTATCCATGGGCGTGAAGAAGTGATCAAGCTACTGGTGGGGCGGGGTGATGTTCACCCTAATCGCCCCGATAGGTATGGTCAAACACCACTCGGGTGGGCCGCTGTCGAAGGACATGAAGGAGTGGTCAAACTACTGCTAGGACGGAAAGATATTGACCCCAATCACCAAGATGTGGATCATCGAACACCACTCGGATGTGCTGTTATCAACGGACACGAGGGAGTGGTGAAGCTATTGCTACAACGAGCAGATGTCGATCCCAATCACCTAGATACGGATGGTCGAACCCCGCTTGGGTGTGCCGCCATCAACGGACGTGAAGGAGTGGTAAAGCTGCTTGTCGAACGAGAAGATGTTGACCCTAACCGCCGTGATAAATATGGTCGAACACCACTCGGGTGGGCTGCTATCCACGGACATGAACGAGTGGTCGAGCTACTGCTAGCACGGCAGGGCGTTGACCCAGACAGCCCAGATAAACACGGCAGCACACCACTCTCTCACGCGGATAGGGAGGGACATGGAGGAGTCATTCAGCTACTACGAGCGCGGAAGAAAACGAGGGTGCGATAGAAACAATAGGCGCTCTGTTGATTACGTTCAAACTAAGTGGAATTCCTCTTTTTCCAGTGTCAGCCCTGCTGCGGGGGACCTAGTTTACGCTATTCTGGGCATGCCGTCATCTCTTCTTCCGATATGTCCTTTGCGTCAGTCATATAACTCGATCCCGAGACTACTCCGGGCCGCTTGGTGGATATTCTGCTTGTATGTAGACATTCCCCCTGCAAATTCTTGATATTTATTAACGTTTAGAATGAAGGCTTACGAGTTTCTGCTCATTGTGTCTAGTATATAGTTACAAGGGGACCTTGTAATTTGTTAACCTTTTCCATTTACCTTCTCCACAATTCCCCAATCCTGTAGATCCCTTGTTATGGGGTCTCTTTTTTCTACTTTTTTTTTGTATACATTTCCTCCTTTTCTTTTGCTAGCTATAGATGGATAGATGGGCAAATAGAGAGCCCACACATAGACTAATATTTCCGCTGCCTAAGTACCTTCCTAATTTCTACTCGGAAAAATAAGCTAAACTGTTCTTACCTTTCTCACTTTACCCACCCGGTAGTTTATCTCCCAGCTATGTGCCCTCAATTAGAGTCAGTAGATCAGCCCGAGGGCAGAAAACCTGAAGATGAACAGTACATCCGAGCCTCTCAAACCTACCACTGGAGACTCGCCGGTGATTCATGCTACAGCAAAAGCTATTGTCGTCCGATTTTCCAAAGCCAAACAAGTGCATTAGAAATAACTAAATATGACGGGAAAGGAAAATCAAGAAAATCATAAAAGGAAAAAATGCCGGAAGGAAATACCACCCGGATCTTCGTCCTGCCCGCTGATCGCCAAGTTCCACTGCCGGAGGCTTTGGTGGGGTTTGTTGCTGTCCTTGCCGGGGGAGATCTTTACCGCCGTATCCTGATGTGGCAATGGGAGCGCTCGGGGTCTGCTAGGGGGGGGCGAGTGGGCAATAAAGAACGCGAGCTGTAGGAAGGATGGTGATCTCGAGGTGTGGGAGAACAGGAAGAGACTATCGTGATGGGGATCCACGGACCCGGTATCCTTGAGCTCTGACCTTTCACTGTCCCGGCAACCGGCCATACATTTTTCCGCCAACCTCCGAGACACCTACCGTACTCCGAGCCGAATCCAGTGTGCTTTGCCCAATTGGCTGTGGGTTGTGCCAACCCGCCTTATAATTCGTAAGCCCAACTGTGATCTAAGATACACTATTTTGTGACGGCATACTTGAGAAAGTTTGAGGGTCCCGAATCTATGAGTATTACACGCCCATTAGATGTATGTGCCTTCACCGTATCGCCTTCGCTGTTGCGCATTTTCGGCAGTCGTGTCACCAGGGCTATCTGTCTATCGAGCCATGTTGTGACAGTCGTAAATAACAGATGGTACCATGCTGTAAGCTATCACTTGACTGTGCTGCAATACTTCGTACCGGTGCCTAATGCCCTACTTACTTATTCGCGGATTTTGCCCTTCGCTGAACCACTCCAAATGACCATTGCCTTTTTTTTTTTGCTGCCAGCTAGGCCGGCGGGCTCCAATACCTTGAAGGTAACCCGGTGGATAGAGGTATAGCGTATAGTGCTATGGTATGAGGCATCATAATGTCCCACAGGTTAGTTCAAACTAAAAGAAGGGAAGGAAATTAAGAGGAAGGCCAAATAGAAGCAGAAGCAGGTCCTGATCAGACTACACAACGTGTCTACCAGCCTACAAAATAAGAAGTGAATATCGCAAAAGATGTTCTTATAGCAAGACTTGTCAATAAGAAATGCTAGTCCAACTTGTCTACGAGAGTGCACGGCTCTATTGGGCACCACTAGTTGTGCTTGAGGTGTGGCATGGGGGTGAGATAATCTACGATAAGACCGCCGCGATCTTGGTAACTCTAGCACGCCGGCTTAGTACTGAAGGGGGTAGAATCTTTAGGGGGGTTGCAGTATGGGCTTAAATTTTTTTAATTCATGGGTTAATCCATGACTATTCCGGGTTGGGTGATGGATTCTGAGGCATAATATTCCTGGGTTTGAGTCGATCGCTGGAAACCCAAATGGCCCCCCCCCAAATACACTACCGTACCGGCACCCCTACTGGTCGGCTTGTAGCCTTGGATTGCTAAGATTCAGCCAATCAGGAGCGAACTGTGTATTCGGGCAGGGTGTGTATTTGGGTGTCATCTCGTTTCTTTCTTCTGTCGGAGGTTTAAGGTTTCCCGGTAACCTATTATCCATATCTACCCAGAACTGCCCTAACCACAAAGTCTCCGTAGAGAGAGAGCTGCCGTGGGAGGGTCTTGGCGGTAACTAATGCATCAGTGCGAGATATTACCAACTATGCCCCCCGGGTGAATGTTGAAAAGGGTTTTTAGCTCTACTACCGGTATCGGGCTCTCAAAATTCTACTACTTTGAAATATAATCAAAAGAAATACATGGAATACTGCCTATAATTCGGTGGGGCTGCTACTACGATGCAGGTACAGTACCGGTACTACTGGTAGGGCATACAAATTTGGTCCACTATTTCTGGCACAAGCAAGCAATCCTCCAGCCTTTGTGTAACCGATTTCGGATCTAGTGATCAGACCACTGTGAGTCAACTTAGGTGCAAGGCTTCCTAATTAACCCCGCTTTGCCTCAATTTCAAGTGATTTCTCTAAAGGGCCCCCCCAGATTCGTCGACCCTGGCTCGGTAACACTCAAAGCGGTGAAAATCGGAAATGTCGCAAGCTTACAGCAATAACCAAAACTCTTTCAACATCACAAATAGCTTTAACTACACTTCTCCCGATGCTAGGTCTGAAATATTGGCGTGGCTGTCACCACAAGAGCCATGGATGCGGCACCGAGACATCGTAGCCCAGAGGCTGGACGGCTTAGGATCCTGGCTATTGGAGACCAGGGAATTTAGAAGTTGGCATAATAGCAGCAGGGAGGATGGATCTATTCATGCGACCCTATTCTGCGATGGCAACCCAGGAGTGGGAAAGAGCTATATCATGTATGTGAAAATGGATCACTTCCTGAAAGAATGGTATTGCTGATGGGTTGCGGTAACAGTTCGTTAGTTATAGACAAGTTGTGCGATGAGGCGGGGGAGGAAGACACTGCCGTGATGTGTTTTTACTACGACTTTGCTGCCCGGAATGAGCAGTCACCAGTGAATATGCTCGGCTCCCTGCTGAGGCAGCTTGTTAACGGACTGGAGGAAATTCCTGAAGCGGTGGTCCAGAGCTTCCGAACCCAGAGGAAGGGTATTGGGGGTAGAGTGCTGCAGGTTTCTGGGATTTTGAAGATGCTCCAAACCATCACAGCTTCAAGACGCACATTTATATGTATCGATGCTCTTGACGAATGCGTGCCCGAGCATCGAATGGTGGTTCTTGAAGCACTAGGGCAGATTCTGCAGGGGTCACCGAATACTCGCGTGTTTATGACCGGAAGACCACAAGTGCGGAGCGAGGTGGAGAGGAAATTAGGCGGGGCAGCGACTTTCATATTAATACAGCCTACGGAAGATGGTGTCGTTAGATATCTGCGTGATAGACTTAAGAATGACACTACTCCGGAGGCAATGATCAGCGAGTTGGAGGTAGAGATAATGAGCAGCATTCCTGAGATGAACTCTGAAACGTATGTATAAACGAGCCCAAGTTCAAAGCTACCGGAAGTTAGCGGTTAACATATTTGAATCCAGATTCCTCCTCGCTTCTCTCCATATCGGAGCAGTCCTGCGAGGGACCACGATTTCTCAGCGGAGAAAAGCCCTCCAGGCAATACAAAGCGGGGCAGGGTTAGGGGACGCGTATGATGTGACGCTAGAGCGGATCCAGGCCCAGGACAAGGAAAAGACAAAACTTGCGATGGCCGCCCTCACATGGGTCTGTTATTCGGAACGGCCGTTACAGGTGGATGAGCTGTGCCATGGGCTCGCAGTGGAGATAGGAGCAACAGATTTTGATCCCGAAAATGTTCCTTCGATAGTTACATTGCTAGAGTGTTGTCAAGGCTTAATCGAGGTCGATAAGGAAGCTTCGACCGTGCGGTTGATCCACACTACCGTCCGAGAGTATCTCTGTGGTCACCCAGGTCTCTTCAGTAAACCCCACTCGATACTTGCAGAAACTTGCTTGACATACCTGAACTCAAAACGGGTCAAGAACCTCACATCACATTCTCTCCCAGACCATCAAAGCATGCCATTCCTGACATATTCTTCCAGATACTGGGGAACACACGCCCGGAGGGAACTCTCGGACTGTGCGAGGATCCTTGCACTTGAACTCTTGGGCCAGTACAAAGACCACGTGTCCGCTGTATCCCTTCTAAAGCAGGCAATTCACCCTAGTTATCTCGGAGAGATCGGTACTCCTCCGCTCTTCTCTGGATTGCACTGCGCATCGTTCTTTGGGATTATTGAACTCGTGGTTGCCATTATAAATGGAGGTTGTGGGATTAACCAAAAAGATTGCACAGGCGGTACGCCTCTTGCATGGGTGGCGAGGAATGGGCATCTAGAAGTCGCGAAACTGTTACTGGAGCAGGGGGAGGTTGACACCAATTGCCCAGATGCGTATGATCGAACACCACTCGGATCCGCTGCTAGCGGGGGACATGAAGAGGTGGTGAGGCTTCTATTGGGGCGGGAAGATGTCGACCCCAATTGCCGAGATGTGAATGACCGAACACCACTCGTGTGGGCCGCTCTCGAGGGACATGAAGGGGTGGTCAAGCTATTGCTAGAACGGCAAGATGTCGACCCCAATTGTCCAGATAGGTATAACCAAACGCCACTCAGGTGTGCCGCTATCAACGGACATGAAGGAGTGGCCAAGCTATTGCTAGAACGAAAAGATGTCGACCCCAATCGCCGAGATTAGAAGGATCGAACACCTCTCGGGTGTGCTGCTTTTGACGGACATGAAGGGGTGGTCAAAGCATTGCTAGAACGGGAGGATGTTGATCCTAATCTCCCAGATAAGCATGACGAAACACCACTTGGATGGGCTGCTATCAATGGACATGAAGGGGTGGTTAGGCTAATGCTAGAACGGGGAAATGTCAACCCTAACCTCCTAGATAGGTATGATCAAACACCACTCGGGCGGGCTGCTATCAAGGGACGTGAAGGGGTGGTCAAGCTATTGCTAGAACGGCAAGATGTCGACCCCAACCGCCTGGATAAGTATGGTCAAACACCTCTGGGATGGGCCGCTATCAACGGACATGGAGGAGTGGTCAAGCTATTTCTAGAACAAGGAGTCGTCCCTAATCGTCCGGATAAGTACCATGAAACACCACTTGGGTGGGCTGCTCTCTACGGGTATAAAGGAGTGGTGGAGGCACTTCTGGAACTGGACGGCATCGAACCCAATCTTCCGGGTAGGTATAAAGAAACGCCACTCGGGTGGGCTGCTATCAACGGACATGAGGAAGTGGTCAAGCTGCTGCTGGAAAGGAAAGATGTTGACCCCAACCTCTCGGATGAGAAAAATCGAACACCACTCGGGTGCGCTGCCCTTGACGGACGTGAAGGGTGTGTCAAGCTACTACTAGAAAAGGAAGGCGTTGACCCCAATCGCCCTGATAAGTATGATCAAACACCACTCACATGTGCTACTATCAACGGACATGAAGGAGTGGTCAAGCTGCTCGTGGAACGGAATGATCTCGACCCCAATCACCCAGATGAGGATAATCGAACACCACTCGGGTGGGCTGCTCTCAGCGGACACGAAGGAATGGTCAAACTACTAGTAGGACTGGAAGGTGTCGACCTCAACAGCCCGGATAAATACTATGAAACACCACTCGGGTGGGCTTCTCTCTACGGGCACGAAGGAGTGGTCAAGCTCCTGTTGGGGCGGGGGGATGTCAACCCCAATAGCCCAGATATAGATAATCGAACACCACTCGGTTGTGCTGCTATCCACGGACATGAAGAAGTGGTCAAGCTATTGCTGGAGCGGACAGACGTCGACCCCAATCGCCCAGATGGGATGGATCGAACGCCACTCGGATGTGCTGCTCTCGACGGACATGAGGGGGTCGTGAAGGTACTGCTAGGGAGGGAAGACGTTGATCCCAATCTCCCGGATAGGCATGGCGAAACACCACTCGGGTGGGCTGCTATCAACGGACACGAGGATGTGGTCAAACTATTGCTACAACGAGCAGATGTCGACCCCAATCGTCTAGATGAGAAAGGCCGAACACCACTCGGATGTGCTGCTCTCGATGGACATGAAAGGGTGGTTAAGGCACTGTTAGAACGAGGAGATGTCGACCCTAATCCTCCGGATATGTATGATCAAACGCCACTTGGGTGGGCCGCTATGAAGGGACATGAAGGAGTGGTCAATCTATTGCTGGGGCGGGAAGGTGTCGACCCCAATCGCCTAGATAGGTACGGTCAGACACCACTAGGGCGGGCTACTCTCCACGGACACGAAGGAGTGGTCAGGCTGTTTCGGGAACGGGAAGGCATCCACCCAGTTGCGCGAACAAGCATTGGATAAGGCCACTTGGGTGCCTTGCCATCTGCGGGCGTGAGGGCGTTGTGAACCTATTGCTAGAACATGGAGGTGCCAACCCCGGCCTACCGGATAAACAAGGCGGCGCGCCACTCTCTCATGCCACTAAGAGGGGGCATGGAGGGGTAGTGAAGCTATTATAACCCCGAAGTCCCTAGAGAGAGCAGGCTCCCAGCTACCAGATCTACTACGAAAAAGCTAATTTGAAGCGAAGTCCTGGGGGAGTTAATTGATTATGTCTAAATAGCCTAAGATTCTTTATCTTCTAGTGCGAGCCTTGCCCAACCTTGGGGAGCCTAGTGTACACCGTTGCAGCCTCCACCCCCCCCCCCCTTCTCCTGTACCCCCCCCCCGTTAGTCCTATTACTTGTTTTCGAAATTCTCTGCCTCTGCTACTGGCCGAAATCCTACCTGTATGTATGTAAATATATTCCTTCTGAAGCCTCTGGATATTTCCCCAGACTTACGAACAAATGCTCACCAGCTTCTGTATATTGTGTTTGACGGACACGAGTTGGGGTGCTATTTTATTTCCTGACTTGCGCCCTCTATCCTAGTTGCCCTTCCCCAGTCCAATAGATCCCTTCTTACAATTCCCCTTTTCTTCTACTTTTTTATTCGTGTATCTCTCCTTGTTTTCCCTTGATATCACAGGGGCGGTCTATGATGCCCTATTTTGTGACGGTTTTTTTCGGGCGATGTTCGGGAGAAGGCACAAATCTGTTTCTTATTTAATAGAAAATGCAACGATTTACAAATGATTCTGCAGACTTTGGGCATGGAATTTTGTTATTTGTAGAAGCAGAGAAAGTGAGAGTAAGGGGGTTGTGAGGTATCGCAGTGCGGTCTTAGCGGCCGTACACTCTCGGCAGCTTGTGCACAGTAACTGCTGCTGTCCGTCTGTGGCGCCATGTCGAAATAAAGGGAAACGACAGATCATACCGCAAATTATTAGTTTATAGTACCGCGATATCTGAGACAGGCACCAAATTCCCATACCTATCGGCCAATTTTCTCCTCTAATCATTTCCAGAGGGCTATTGACCTTTGTCTTACGACTACTAGCTCAGCGGGTGGGCTCCAATACCATTCGCAGTAGCAGTAATCTATAGTACCTTAAGACGCTATAGCCAAGGAATACCACACACTAGGTCAAATCCACAGAAGAAGAAAGGGAGATCAAGGAGGTATCATAGATGAAAGTCAAATAAATATGGAAACAAGCCCTAGTCGGACCATATTATCTGCTCCGGACCTACAAACGAGAAGTGAATACCGTAAGAACTCGAATAATCTGATGACAGGTTATGTAGTCCGAAATTTCCTCCTCTGGAAAAAAGGTAAAAAAAAAACACCAAAAATCTGCTCTGAGAAACAAAAAGAAAAATGTGAAGAAAAAAACACTAGACTATACTAAGTGAGGCTAGTCCAACGTCCTAGCACATGGTCCGATTATTCGAGTGCTTACGGTATCTATATGCCCCCATCACATCAGCCCGACAATAGGGAATGCCAGTCAAAATTCTTTACGGGAGTGCACGGTGCTGTCAGGTATGACTAGTCAGGGTGCCCGAGGCACTGTAGCTCGGACTACGGTACTTCTTGGGAATCGGCCGCCGGGATTTTCCTGATCGAGCCTATCAGAGCGTCTTAGTAATATTAGGGAAGCTAGATAGCTCATTACAAGGCTCCACAAGACAAGCTATGCTAAGTCTACCTCTATTTAAGTGGTATTGGTACACGGGAACAGTGCCGAAGGGGAGTGGGAATCTAGGTGAGCTGTGTGTGGGTTTAAATGAAATTAGTTTACCCAGAAGAGCTATGCAGGGCGGACAGTTCCTGACCGAGTGAGAAATTGTGAAGATGAAGGAGAAGGTTCAGGTGGCCAAAGGAAGATTTTAGCATGGTGCTGCTACTTCCTCCAAGTGTTTGAGTGCTTCCGCTCAACGAGGCATACCGAAACCCATGCTCCCTGGGTTCCTGGAGTAGTACTATGAGTTAATGAGAGAAGGTGGTGGTGGTAAATTGCAAATTGAGTATAATCGGTGCCCTTTGGATGATCCTGTCCACTTACAGTAATAATCCCCAACCTGTACTGTTCTTGCAGTTGACATGACCCCTTTACCCATCAACCATATCACGTCTAGTTATTAATATCTAATCCATAGTCTGCTAAATCTACAATCCAACCAGCTTTGAATCCTGAACTTAGACTCCTTTCAACAACCTCCTGCATTCTCAATTTTAAACCAAGTGCACGATGAAGGAAACTTTAAAACTGATTACTAACAACTTACATAGTATATTTGCTGTATCGTCTAAGGGTGGCTCACTATCGAATCCGAGGGGATTTTTCTCAAACTGAGGGCATATTAGAGGCATACCCTTGTTACATTTAATCTACTGTATGATGGATAATCCAGACTCTGGCTTCCAGTACCACTTTGTTGCGTCTAAGTCTATGAAGACTTTGCGGAATGCGTAGCACTACTCAAGTACTCATGTCCACCCTACCATACTAGTCTTCACGGATGAGAAAGGAAATTGGAAAAAGTGTTAGAAGTTGTATGCATTGTCTTAATAGGCTTTGCTTTGGTGGCCGAGGGAGGCTTATGGCGCCTATTCGGATAACAGTGGTTGGGAATGCGGTTTTTGCTGCTACCGGTATTATACCGGCAATTCAACGAAATGGGTTTGTCGAATGATAGTTGTAGTGATTGGAACTATGGGTATTTGTGATTGAGCACAGTACATGTCCTTGTATGTATTTGGTATGAAAATGCGGTATATATGAGGGGAAAATGAAAGCAAAGAGGGGAGGTGAATTTGCCAGGTCGGCTTCTGAATGCATTACCTTCTACAAGGCCCAAGAAATCTTAAGGAAAAAAACAAGGGAGGATCTAAGACTCATAAGGACAAGTTACTTCATTGCCTGTACCGATAATACAAGTACCCCCCCCCCAATTTATTCCATTCAACAGTCTTCTCACTTCCACCCCTCTGCCCCACCCGGTCTCTGCAATACCGATACACACCTTAGCGTCACCACCCCTACCACCGTCTTTCGCACCTTGCGCCTTACCCTGCTATCTAATCCAGTTCGCCGCAGCTGTTCTAGTAGCACTCTCGATCCACTGCACCTGCCGGGGGGCATCGCCAGCACGAGCAAATACCCCGAACTCAAAAGGCTTAGCCTCCGCAGCCCATCTATCCAGCCCTTCTCCCCATCCTCCGTAAGCGAGATCCCTTCGAGAATGTAGTTCGGTATTGGCTCTTCCCCCGTTTCCTCCATACTCTCACCGTGGTTAAGGGCAGTAATGTAATGTAAGGCGGCGATATTAGTGAATCTAAGCGTCTAGTGTGTGCGCGCTGGGGCCCGGGCCCATATCTTAGGGTCCGCTCGGATGATTGCCTGGGACGGACGGGACTGCAGGTGTCTCAAGTTGCAGAATCTGCCAAGTCCCCCAAAGTAATTAGCAGGAGTCGTAAGTAATTAGTAAGCCCTGCGGGTACCGTCCGGGAGCAAGCAATTGGTAGAGAATTGCAGGGACCCGCCGTCACCCTCATAGTCAGCAGCCTTTCCCAAGGGACGAACGATCTTGTCCTAGAGCTCGAGGAACATACCTGGGACGCCCCGGACTGTATTCCTGTAGGTATCAACAGAGCTGTCGGCACGCTAGGGGTCACTCGGCGATGTAAAGAATCTTCTTCCGGCCTTTGTAATCTCCGGCTGCCCGAGGATCTTATCGTGGGTGCGCGCAAGATTCGTCTAGAGAACGCAGAACTCCATCGGATACTCCTACCCATGACTGTCTTTGCCCTTTGCTAGTGCGGGAGGATGTATGTTACCCATGCCCTTACGAGATTCTCGTGCTCAGCGCCGGGACCCTAACCTCAGATTTGACGATATTCCACGCGAAGGTTAGGGCTCCGCGGCTCCTTGGGCAGGCTAGGTCTCTTATAAGCAGTTTTTTCCTTCGAGTATGATACGGTTAGGAGTAGGATTGGGGGAGAGGGGAAGGGGGAAGGGGGAAGGGGGAAGGGGGAAGGGGGAAGAAGGGGAAGAAGGGGAAGAGGACGGGTTAGGGAGGATAGGGAAGCGTGGTGGTGGGGCGGGGTAGGGATAGAAAGGAGAGTCCTTGATCCGGGGTAGAGAGTGTATTCATTTAGGAATTCGTCGGTGGTGTCTAGTGCTGTTGTTGTTTGAAATATGGCTATGGTGCACAATCTTTACTGCTATGTGGAGAATACTGCACAAGTACGAGGGGGTTGCGTTGCACGCTAAGTGAGGAGGAATTGTGTAGTATGAGAGCAGATTGGTAGGAGTTCTGGTTCTTATTTCTTCTAAGTGAGATGGGCGGTGACTCCAGTATTTATACAGGAAGTGCGTTCTCCATATAACAAAGAAAGATAAGGGAAAACATAGTAAGAAACACAAGTGCGAACCATGTTTGACCCTGAAATCCTGCCAAGAAAATCTCAATAAAATATATGTAAATCTAAGATGGTGTAAGG